>Ga0307515_10003806_pt1 | contig 31565 bp, 4 predicted proteins | sample 17_EM_MG_FD_194513 | JGI IMG/M metagenome (GOLD analysis project Ga0307515, IMG submission 194513) | Populus trichocarpa ectomycorrhiza microbial communities from riparian zone in the Pacific Northwest, United States - 17_EM | ecosystem: Host-associated > Plants > Roots > Unclassified | place...
AAATCCAAATATGTTAATATACTAGTTAAGGGGGGTTAAAGTAAGACTATTATTTTATATAAAGATCTTATTAATAAATCCTATACTACTAGCTCCTATATTAATTAGGACTTAAGTATTAGCTTATTAATTATTCTACTAAAGGCGGTAGTTAATGGTTATACTATAATCCTAAGAGTTAGAGTTTATAATATCTAAAGTATTTAATAAGATCCTAAGATAGAGTTGTCCTAGAGAGTAACTTAGCTCTAAAACCTTCCTTTTATAGGCAATTAGGGCGGAGTTCTTATAGTATATTAGTTATAACTTTATTCTTATAAGTGGTGCTTACTAGATAACGTATTAGAGCCAGATATTAATTAGGGTTAGTAAATAGGGCTTGTTTAAGGCGATCGGCCATCTATACTAGTTATTTGTATATATGTTTTAGGCATTAAGACAAAGCAGTAACTTAAAATATAAGCGTTACTTCTATATTTAAAGTAAAGGCTAAGCTTAATGCGTTATTCTTGTTTGGTAGATCCTTTTAGGGCGTAGGAAAGGGTTTTAGTGTTAATGTTTATGGTATCTAGGTCCTTATAGGTCTTAGGTAGCTACGGGGCAGTATATTAGGGTGTATATTTTAGGGTAAGGCGTAGTATATTATTATATAAGCTATTAATAATATTAGTATAGGCGGTAAGGGTATCTGGTAGCTTAACTCCTATAAGGGAAGCCTTTAGTTTAGAGTTTAGGGACTCTACTAGGCGATTAATTAAGGCGGATTTATTCTATCTAGTCTCTTTAGTATAGTAGTAAAATTCGGCGAAGTATAATAAAAAGCTCTTAGAGCCTTGTGTTATCTTATTTAGTTTTCTTTATACTATAGTAATTTGGTTAGGGTTGCTATAAAATACTTCTAGTATAGTAACTAGTTCTTCTATAGTACTCGGCTAAAACGGGTATATAGTTTCTATAGCGTCTCTTATTAGGCGGTTTATAGGATAATATAACTAGCTATTAGGAGTTAGGTAGCGATTAATATTACTATTTAGCGTATTCTTAAGTTAGTTAAGAAAGGAGCGTAGTTTATTCCTTTTACCTAAATAGGTAGGAGAATTAGGGAGATGTTTAGTTAACTTTTTTCTAGGGGCATTAGTTAGTAAATTTAGGGTTAAGTAGCTAGTTTTAGATACGTTCTCTCTACTTAGTGTTTATAGGTTAATACTAGTAGCGGCAAGTAGGGGTAACAGTGGGGTAGATAGTAGGTTTTGGCGGATCTCTTTAATTTCTTTTTTTAGAGGTTTAATTAACTTATAATATTGTTAGGTAAAACCTAAGTAGATAGTTATATAGCCGTAAGGTATGGGCGACCCTAGGGCAACCTAGGGGTGACTTGCCTATGAGGCACGTGCGTTATATATGCCTAGGGAAAACCCTTACTACCTTGCATACAGACTCCTCCTTTTTCCTTAAGGATTCGTCTCTGTCTATACAATATACCTATTGTTCTATTATTGGACTCCCTATCTATATTCTTACCTTACATTTAAATCCTTACTAATCCCCTTGGGAGGATAGCTGGTTTGATTTTTCTATAATGCCTCTAAAAAGAAAACTAACGCCTATACCTAATGGTAATACACTAGTAATACAACTGTAGAACGCCTTAGGATTTAGTGTAGATAAAACTGCTAAAAGCATACTAGTAGAATCTAAGCCACCTTTTAAACCTTAAAATAATTAGACATTTATAAATGCTAGAGATTAGTTTAACTTATATACCTAGGCTTAATAGGAGCTTAGTAAGGTTACTAGCGTTCTACCTAATACCGCTAATATAAAGGAGCTAGATAAGCTAGCTAAGAAAATAGCTAACTTATAGAGTATTATTAATTTGATAAAGCCCTCCCGTTACCTCTTTAGTAAAGAGTATAAGTTATATGGTGAACGTATACGCCGAATAAATTTTAACGCCCTAGTTAAGAAGTTACTACCTAATATTGGCGGTATTACTTAACAGTATTTTAACTGGTAGATTGCCGCAGTTAAGAACCGATTTAAGGTTAATAACGCTGATTATAACTATAAGTAACGCACGCGCTAGGCTATTAAAGGTCTTATAAAAGAGAAGATAATTACCTAACCGGTCTATTGCTAGTTAGGCACTGAGGATAAGGGTCCTTTACTATGGGATAAATTTAAGACTATAGTCTAAGACTAGATTAGGAACCCTATAGTAAGACGCTTTAATAACGCTATAATATACTATACGGCTGTTATAAAGGAGAACTAGAGGTTTAACGTCTTTCTAGCCCGTATATATAGCTTAGAGGACCTCTTCTTATATACTCCTTTTATTAATCCTAAATAATAGGTAAACTTTTAGTTCTTATATCTCCTAGCCTACCTATAAGCAAAGCTCTTTTGCTAGAACTTCGCCTAACGAGTAAGAACCGCTAAAGACCTTTTTAATAAAATCCGCTGTATAGAGTAATTGCTTAATACCATAAAGCTTACGGAAGATTGCGTAAGTAGTAGTAGTAAATTATTGCGTATAAAGCGTGGTTGTAGTATAGGCTCTATAGAGTTAGGCTTAGGGAATAGAACCTAAAAAGGGCGACGCTTTTTTAAGTAAACTCCTAGGGAGACTACTTAAAAGCCGGATGGCTTAGGGGACCTCCTAGACGCTAGTACTACGTAGGCGAGTTAAAGGACTATAGATGGCCACTATAAGGAATACTAGAAGTAGGCTAATAAAGAGAAGTTAGCTTAGGCTTTGGAAAACCTAAAGCCCTAATAGTGTATCTTTCTTAACTATAACTAGGGCCTAATATAGAGGGAGAGAAGAAACGCATTATAGTATATATTATAATAGATACGCCTTAGGGCGAAATCCGCCTATATGCTCTATACGATAATAGGTACTAAATTAACCTTATTAATTAAGATGTCGTCTATAGGTTTAACCTACCTATATACTATACGCTATATTTATATAAACCTATTATATATTTCCTTAATAGCAACTAGATAATAATCTGGGATGCTTATAATCTAATAGTTACTACTAGCGACTTCTAGGGTACCTCTTACACTATTAGCCCGCAGACCTTTTAGGGTGACTTATTTAATAGTTATAATATAGTTCTTAGATAGGATTAGCTTGCGAAAGCAGATTTATTAATTAGCTTCCGTTTTAAATGGTTTATTTAGGGTACTTTAGACTCCGGACACCTTTAAATAGTTACCCTTAACGCTCTCCTAGTAGATATTGAGGCTGGCGAAATAGTCTATTCGCTATAGCTAGAAGACTTCTTTTCTACGCCGGTTGTGAACATAATAGAGGACCTGTCATTACTAGTAGCGAGTACCCGTATAGACCCTCCGGATATAGAGATACCGGTTATAAATATAGTAGAGGACCTGCTATTACTAGTAGTAAGTACCTGTGGAGACCCTTTGGTGCTAGTGTAGATCACCTATACGTAAGGGGGAGGTGATTAAAACCCCAAAACTATTAAGTATACTGTAGTAGAGCTATATACACTTTTAGTATAAGCATACCTGTGAAATGTATGCTAGCTGTACCCTTCTCTCTACTAGCTCCTAGAAGCACACTACTATATAATAGTCACTTTGACCTCTATGGCCCCTAGCCTACTAGAGATATATAAGGAGGAAATTAATGTCTTTCCTAATAAGCTAGTAAGCATACTACCGTAGAACTCTAAGTATAACTATACGATCGACTTAGAAGAAGGTAAGACGCCACTATAAATGCCCCTTTATAACCTCTTATAGAAAGAGTTGTAAATCTTATAAGAGTACCTAGATAGTGCTCTTGAAAAGGGCTAGATTAGGCCTAGTAAGTTACCTACTAAAGCGCCCATCTTCTTTATGCTAAAATCAGACGGTATAATATAGCTATATATTGACTATAGACGCCTAAATAAGATTATAATCAAAAATCGGTACCCCCTACTGCTGGTTGGCGAGCTCTTTAATAGGCTTAGCTATGCGAAGATATTTATAAAGCTAGATCTTTATAATACGTACTATAGGATTTATATTAAAAAGGGAGACGAATAGAAGACCGCATTTAAGATATATTACGGTCACTTTAAGTACCTAGTGATGCCCTTTAGTCTTGCTAATACCCCTATAACTTTTTAAAGCTATATTTATAAAGCTCTAGGAACCCTAGTAGATACCATCTATATAGTTTACCTAGATAATATTCTTATCTACTTAAATGACGAGGATAAGCACGTTAAGTATATTAAGTAGGTACTGCGATAGCTCCGCGCTTAGGGCCTATACGTTAAACTGTTAAAATATATTTTTTATACTAAGAATGTTGAGTTCCTAGGCTTTATTATTACCCCTAGGGGTATTATAATAGACCTTAACCGCGTAAAAGCTATTAAGGAATGGCCTAAGCCTAAGTCCTATAGGGATATCTAGGTCTTCCTTAGCTTTGCTAACTTCTATAGGCGATTTATCTGGAACTACTTAGATACCGTATACCCCCTATACGCATATTTTATATAGGTATATCGCGACCTAACATTAGATAGGGAGAAGAAGAAGAAGTGTAAGTTAAAAGGGCCTACTAAATGGTATTAACCTTAGTCCTGGCCTAATAATATATAGCAGGCGTTTTATAAGCTACGCGCTACGTTTACGCAAGCTCCTTTACTTTGCTACTTTGACCCTAATCTACCCCTAATAGTGATTACTAACGCTTCTAACCATGCCTATGGCGGTATACTTCTGCAGCCTTTAGGGCAGGGAGATTAACTCTACTGGCACCTAATCGCTTATTGCAGTTAGAAGCTTACTAGCTTAGAAGTATAGTATAATACGTATAATAAAGAACTACTCGCTATAGTGCAATGCTTTAAAACGTGGCGCTATTACCTTAAATACGCCGCGTATATAACGCGCGTACTCTACGATTATAATAATCTTAGGTACTTTATAACTACTAAGAGCTTATCTACTTACTAGGCCTAGTACGCTAAGGAACTAGCTAAGTTTAATTTTAAGATTAAATATAAGCTAGGTAAGATAAATCCTACTAATATACTATCCTGGCGCCCGGATTATGCTAAAGGCTTTAAAGGTAGCAGTAAGAGGATAATCCTTAATGCTATACTGCCTATATTGCAGTAAAAGTTGCGGGTTATAGGCCTTATGGGCGGCCTTAGTGCTACTATACCAAACTAGTAAGTAGCATGCGTGTAGTATATAAGTAACCCTCGCGAACTTAGCGCTAGCGGACTAGAGCGTCTTGCCATTCTTTTTAAAACTACTTTAACTAACCTAATAGCGCTTAACCCTAGGGAAGACCCCTTGGCCTAGGCTATGGTCCCCCGTAATAACCTAGTAAATTACCTACGTATTATATATTACTTTGCTAGCACTAAATTTACGCAGAGTCTTGTGCCACGGTAAGAGGTAGTAGTAGCTACTTTAGCTAAAATAGCGTTTATGGAATAACCCCCTAAGTTACTAGTTAATTTTATTTATAGAGTATAAAAAAGGGACGCCTTTATACGCTCTATATATGATTAGTTAACTTAGGGATAAGTTCCTACTAGTAATAAGAACTACACCCTTAATAATTAAGGACTCTTAAGGTAAAATAATAAGGTCTAGGTGCTAAATTATATACTATTATAATAGGAGATCCTTAAGCGGAATTATAACGATTCTATAGGCGGCTACTATAGTTTTAACTATACTTTTAAGGTAATTGCGCGAAAGTATACTTAGAACGGCCTTACCTAGAACCTCCGCAAATACCTAGATAATTATAATGCCTGCTAACGCTCTAAATTGCGCCGCCATAAACCCTATAGTAAGCTGTAGTCTCTTTAGATCCCTACTTAAGCCTAGCGGCATTATTTACTTAACTTTATTACGGATCTCCTAGAGTCTAAGACTTTTAATGGCGTAGAGTATAACTCCGTTTTATAAAGCTAGTGCGCTACTATTTAGTGCGTAAGATAATTAATACTACGTAACTCACAGAACTTTTATTTAGAGTTTTTGCGTAAATAGGGCCTCTAGATAATATTGTCTCTAATAGGGGTAGTATATTTATAAGCGAGTACTAAAGTACTATATGCTACTATCTCCGCGTTTAACGTAAACTTAGTACTATATTCTACCCGTAGATAGATAGTTAGATAGAGCATTAGATCTAGGAGCTTAAGGTATACCTACGTATATTTATAAACTGGGAATAGTCTAATTGGGCCTCCCTACTTAAAGAAGCAGCCTTTGCCCATAACTCTAAGGTCTATGCTATAATAAAGTGTTCCCCTATTAAGCTTGCCTATAGCTAGCTACTAAACGTCCTAGATAGAGTTTTAGATAGTGTTTAAGACGCCTAGTAAAGTGGGGAGGGGTCTAAGTTAATAAATGTCCAACTTGTAAAGATGTATCTATAACGCCTGCGCCTTATATATAAGGTAGCGGCGGCGTTAATAATGTACGCCTAAAAGCTTTAGGTAAAATATTATAATCGTTACTATTTAGCTAAGCATTTCGCCGTTAGTAAACGAGTCCTGCTCTCCTCTAAGAACCTCTATATAAAACGTCCTTATAAAAAGCTTAACTATAAGTTTATGGGACCGTTTTAGATCCTAGAGCGTGTAGGGTAGTAAGTATATAAGCTAGAGCTCCTACCTACTATAGCACGGCTCTACCTAGTCTTCTATATCTCCCTACTAGAGCCTTATAGGTTACGCCCTGGGTTTTAACCCCCGGTAGTAAAAAAGCTTAAGAAAGGCAGCTGGGAAGTAGAAGTAATCGTCGCCTATTAGGATTATGCTAGATAACTATAGTACCTTATTAAATGGCTAGGATGGCTAAATAAGTATAATAAATAGAAATATGAGATAGAACTTAAGAATTGTTAATAACTGCTAGATAAGTACCGCAAGCGGGACACCCTAGCCTTATAGCTGAAGCATAGGCGAAAAGTAAGCGCCGCTATTAAAATATAACCTATATTAAAGCGGAGCAGAGGATATCCTAAGGGATTAAAGAATAAGTAATAATTGCTATAAGAACTGCGGCGTATATATGGGGTAAAGTTTTAATTTATTAATATCCTATATAAGCTACACTCTAATGCAACCTGGTAATGCTGGTGACTTATAGGCGAGGCTATAGCATATACCAGTAATAAAGCTTAATTTAGAAAGTACCCTTCCTAGACCTAGTCTATTACTCTATGCTAGCTAAGTAGACTGCTTATATATTAGAGAATAGGCCCGTTTATAACTAGGGTCTATTTAATTAGGGTCTATAACCTACTAGTAACTCGCTAGTAGTAACCTATACTAATAACTTATACTATTCTATGTATATACTATATAGATAACGCGTAAGGCTAAAGTATAGGTTAGTAGCGGATTTAACGGGCATATAGCCTTGCTGTCCTAAACCTGGCTATATATAAGTAACCTATAACCTACCCGCGAAGTATATATAGCGCTACGCCGGTATAGCGTAAGGCTAAAGCAGGGTTAGCGGCGGGTTTAATAGGTATATAGCCTTACTATTTATAAATCTGGCTGTATGCGAATAACCTATAATTAACCCACGAGGTACTAGCAACCTGCCTATATAAGTAAGCTTTTAAAATATTTCTGGTCTACCGAATTTAGGTAACGGTATTAAGCTCTACTAGCTCTACCTATTAAATGGACTAATTAAGATTTTCTATACCGGGTATATAAAATTGCTATTAGCTTAGTTAAATGCGGGGGAGTCTTAGCAAGGCAAATCTGACTAATTAGATAACTTTAACCGCTGGTTAAAGTTCCTTAACATCTTCGCGCTGCGTATATGTACTACCCGTCTCTCTATATGCAAAATTAAAACGCTTTTTCCCCTTTAAAAATTTTCCTTACTAAGGTTTTTTATGGGGTTTTATTAAGGCTTAAGTATATAAAGGATCGGGGACAACCCTTTTTAAAGGGGGGGGCATTATTAGGTGAAACCTAAGTAGATGGTTATATAGCTGTAAGGTATAGGCAACCCTAGGGCAACCCAGGGGTGACTCGCCCGTAAGGTACGTGCGCTATACGTGCCTAGGGAAAACCCTTCCTACCTTGCACATAGACTCCTCCTTTTCCCTTAAGGATTCGTCTCTGTCTATATAATATACTTATTATTCTATTATTGGACTCCCTATCTATATCCTTACCTTATAAATATCGGGCTTTTTAATAGGCGAGGGTGTTTGTAAAAGGTTATTATAGAGTCTTTATTTATTTAGTAAATATAGCGTATAGGTCTTTTGTAGATATAGGGGCTTTTAGGTTATTCTATATGCTAATTAGGGCGGTATAAGGTATAGGTTTTTTTAATATAATGTAGTGTTATAGAGTAAGTATAAGCGACAATAATATATAGCAAAGTAGATATTATTAAGCTATGTATATAAACTATATAATAAGATTAAGACGTTATATAAGGAAAGAAGGTAGGAAAACGGAAAGAAAGGGTATATATTATTAACTTAGTTACTTAGTTAATACGTATATAGAGCAGAATAGGATTTAGGTTGTAGTCCTAGCAGAACTTAGTAGGATTTAGTAAAACTTAGCGGAATATAGCAGAATATAGTAGATTGCTGTTAGATTGCTATAGGTCGTGGCAAATTATAATCTCGTAGTTAGTAGAAATAGGCAGGCGGGTATAAGGTGTTATAGGGGTATTCTATAACACTTATAAGGGTTATAAAGGGAAGATTAACAGCGCTTAATTACCTTATTAATAAATATATAAATAAAAATACTAGTTAGATTTAACAGCCTCCTCTAGAGAATTTAAACTAGTTAATTATTACGGCACTAGTAGAAAACGGTGGATTATAGCGGATAATCGCAGATAGTTTTAGATAATCTTAGACACTAGTAATTACGTAACTAGAGGACCGTGTATAACATTAAGCAGCGCTACTCTTCTTCCCCTTTCCTTTCTCTAGCTTTAGATCCTCGTTTATAGACAATCCAATTATATAGGCTTATGCGTCTCTCTTAATATATCCATATATTAATTAATTTAATCGCTAATATTATCTAAGCTTATTATTACTATTTTTTTCTAAGAAGGAACTTAAATATATTTATAGACTATAAATAGAATAAGGGAGATAATAGCCCTATAGGAACTAGTATATAATAGACAAACCCGTAAAACATACTAACTAAAAAAATACTACCTCCTATACGAACCAGACCCGGCTACCCACGTATGCCTCTTAATTAGCCAATACATTAATATATAGGCGTAGAGCTACTGCACTATTAGCCCTAATATAATTAAATTATAAATTGCTATATATAGGGGCCTAATTAGTATAAGTAACAACTATAACCTAAGAGATAATAGACCTTAAATAACTATATAGGGTCGACTTTAATATACTATTAGTATAGCAGAAGGCGAGACAATAGCCCTAGGGGACTTTAATGCACACTATATAGCATAGGGAGGATAGTAGGCCATAGTAAAAGTATAGGCAACGCACCTATTTAACGAACTAGAAATATAAGGCCTTGTCCTAACTACTTTAACTAGCAAACCTACCTAGAAAAGAGGGACCCTAGAGAGTATAATTGACCTAATATTTATATAAGAAGCGCTTATAGACTGGCTAGCATTCTACGGACTAGAAAATATATAGGCAATAACTGCAAACTATATACCTGTATGTATAACCTTAGATATTAACGCCCTAGTATAGCAAATACGCTAAGGATACACCTTATAAAAACTTAATTAGGAAAAATACTCCTAAGAAATTACTAATAGACTAGCAATAACACTAGAGGCAATATTAGAGGACATTTAGAGGACTATAAGCAATTGCTTAAAAGAATACTATCTAAAAGCCTAGCTTAGTAAATATGCCTAGCAGGGATAATTACTAAAGGCAGTATAGCTACTTATAGGCATAAGGAGGGTAAGGCGATAGTATAGCGCAATAGATAAGGTATACTACTATTAAAGTTATAAGGCCCTAAAGAATAGGCTTAAGGAGATAATATAAAAGGAGAATAGAAATAACTAGCGCTAATTCCTAGAGGAAATTACCTTAGACCCTACTAAACTATATAGCTAGGGCCTTTAGCGCATATTAAAGTAGAGCAGGAAAGCCGTAGGGGAAACGCTAGACGATCCCTACTTACTTATACTTTGCTAGATAGAATAAGACTAGATATAAACAATAATAGAAAAAAGAAAAAAAACTAGCAGAGAGATTCTTTTTAGGCGCGTGCTAAGCGGACCTATAGGATATTAGCAGTTAAGACTACCCCCTACCTTTAAAGATAAGCTAAATGGTCTCTATAAAGGAAATAAAGGATACTATATAAAAACTCCTTATTAGTAAAGTAGCTAGACTAAATAGGATCCTAAATAAGGCAATTAAAGCTATATTAGAAGCCGTAACTATTTACCTCTATAAAGGTAAGATATTAGAGTGCTATAAAGAAACAAAAATAGTTGTCCTATAAAAGGTAAATAAAAAAGACTACTCTCTTCTAAAGAGCTACTAGCTAGTTACCCTTAAGAATACATTAGGAAATCTCCTAGAAAAGATAGTTATAAAATGTATATAAGACTCTGCAAAGGCGTAAAGGCTATTACTATAGACGTAAATAGGCGCAAGAAAGAAGTAATTAATCCTTTTAACTCTCTCCCTAATTACCTCTAGCGTTTAGGCGATATAGTAAGCCCGCCTAGGCTATATAGTATTTATACTAAGCCTAGATATAAGCGGAGCCTTTAACAATATATTGTATAAGAGACTCCTATAGATCTTAAGAAAGAAAAGCCTATTAAATTAGATAATTAAGTTTACCTAAGCCTTCCTAATAGGGCGTACTACTAAAATATTATTTAAAGGCTTTAAAAGCGAAATAATACTAATACCTATAGGCATATTATAAGGGTTACCCCTATTACTAATTCTATTCCTATTCTTTATATTTAAGCTATTAGAGATATTTAACAATAACTAAGAAATAGTAGCCCTAGAATTTATAGACAATATAACCCTAATTATGTAAGGAGATATAGCAGTAGAAAACTATATTAGGCTAAACTAGGTATACGACTGGTATACTATATAGGTAAAATAATACGGCGTTAAATTTGCACTAAATAAATACTAGCTTATCTACTTTATAAGAAAAAGGAGGGTAAATAACAACCTAGTATTAATAGTAAGCATTTAGGGCTGTAAAGTAAAACTAGAAACCACCCTTAAGGTCCTAAGGGTCTAGGTAGGCGCTAAACTAAGCTAGAACGCGTATATTATATAGGCGACTTATAGGGGAGTAGCGGCCTTTATAGCGGTATTATAAATTATAGCCTTAACCTAGGGACCCTTATTTAGACGTACACGACTACTATATATAGTAGTAGTAAGGCCAGAAATACTATATAGCGCCTAAATTTGGGGTATAGTACTAAACGGTAAACTATTAGTAAAAAGCTCCTTAGCGCTACTAGAGAAGCTATAAAACTAATGCCTATATAGGATTATAGGGACCCATAAAAGAACACTACGTACTATACTAAAATATAAAGCAGTAGTACTATTACTAGACTTATATATAGAAACAACTGCTATATAGAGAGTAACTATAATATAAGGCTACCTGGTAAAGAAGGAGATATACTAAATACTAAAACGTATATAAGGAGCGAAGGCCTCCTAAAGTGGTACTGCGCCTAAGCTAATAAGCTAAAAAAAACCTTTACTTATAAATGGTAGAGAGAGAATATAAAATCATAATACTAAGTAGAGACCTATCGCTACGCTAGTAGAGTACTACTATAGTAATAGAGGCTAGGGGGCTACTAATATAAGTAGAAATCTATTATATAAATTGCAAGATAAGTAGATATTAAATAGAAATAACGCTAGAAGAAGGCTGTAAAAGTATAAAGAGTAACTATATAGAGTACCTTATAGTTAATACTAACTCTCCTCCTATATAAAGAATAGATAAAGGTAGAATCTATAGCTATCTTCCTATTATAGATAGAGGTTTTGGGACTAAATATATAGCTAGTAAGCATCTATATCCTAAATACTATGCTATACTATATATACGGATAGCCTATATAGTCTATACGCTATATAATACTCTTCTATAACTACTATATAGTAAAAGATTAGCTATTTACTAGGGCGGGTATAAATAATATTACTTAAATACTCTTTATAAGTAGGGGCCTATATATAGTAGTATAATAGCTTATAGGTTAATAAGTTTTTTAGTAGTTCTAAATAGTATATAAGATCTTATAGGAGGATATACCTCATTTTAGCCCCTTAGGGACTAGATACCCCTACCGTACTAAAGGCGATACGTAGGTAAATTACTAGACCCTCCTACTACCTCCTAGACTTTCTAAAATACTTTAGAATTATAGTATAAAAGTAGATATACTATAAAGGTAAATAGGCTAGGTAAAGGCGAAAGGCGTAAGACTAGCTAAAAGGTTATACTTAGGTTTTTCCCTTACTAGGGATTTTTCCTATAAATGGAAGATAGAAGCCTATATAGGCTTAAAAAAGGAACCGAATTGGGCAATAAATAGAATTAATAATGATAATAATATTTAATAAAATACTTTACCTTAGTATACTTATATTAATTAGGGGTATTTTATTTTAAAATAAATTAACTAGCTAAGGGCAAATATTATCTTTATAAGAAATACCTATAAGGCTCTATAAAAATCGGCCTTTATACCTCTACGCGGTAAAGCCTAGGAACCTAGTAGGTAGCTATTGGCGTTCTATTAAAATCGTGCTAATAAACCGCTAGAGTTAACGCAGAGACGGATATATAGCGACGCATTATTAGCGCTACGACGTGGTGTTAAAGATTTTTTACTAGAAGGGTAAGCCCTAATAAAAGCTTAACGACCACTACGTCTATATATGTTTGGTTTATTTTAAATTATAAAATCTATCTCTAGCGTCCCCCCTTTCTCCTATATAGTATATAATTGCATAATATAATACCTATATATACGGTATAGTAACTAACCGAACTATATAAGCCCTAGGAAGTCTATAATAATCCTTTTATTCTATATTCTACCCAAATAGCCTAGACTTACTACGCGGTATCCTATCTTTCGCTATACCTTAATCTACCTAGCTATATTTTAGTACTATTAGCAGTATAAGTACTTAGTTATAGGGGCTTAGTGTTATAGAATACCCCTGTAACACCTTATATATATCTACTTATTTTTACTAACTTAATAATTAGAGACTAACTATAAAATAGCAATTTAATGGCAATCTAATGGCAATCTATAGCATTCTGCCGTATTCTGCCATATTCTACCAAGTCTACTAAATCCTATTAAGTTCTGCTAGGACTGCTACTTAAATTATATTTTATCTATATATATATTAACTAAGCAACTAAGTTAATAATATATACCCTTTCTTCCTATTTTCCTATTTTCTTTCCTTATATAATATCTTAGCTTTATTATATAGTTTATATACATAGCTTAATAACATTTACTTTGCTATATTATTATTACTTATACTTACTTTGTAATTATTAGGTAAAACTTAAGTAGATAATTATATAGCTATAAGGTACGGGCGACCTAGGCAACCTAGGCAACCTAGGGGCAATATAGGGTTAACTCGCCTATAAGGTACGTACGCTATATATACCTAGGGAAAACCCTTCCTTACTGTTACGGGAGTCACCTGCGCACGTTCGTCCCGTAACACCTATATACGTCTTATAACTACCCCTATTTCTTTAACTATATTAACCTAACCTATTCTATTTCCTTATTTAAATATCTTTATATTAACTACGCATAGTTACGTATATATAGTCTTCTTAATTACTACCCCGCTTAATACATTATATTCTAGTTTCTCTTAAGGATTTATCTATCTATATAATACACCCTATTATTCTATTAATTAGACTCTTTATATATATCTTAACCTTATATTTAAATCCTTACTAATCCCCTTAGGAGGATAGCTGGTTAAATTTTTCTATAATACCTCTAAAAAGGAGACTGACGCCTAGACCTAATAGTAATATACTAGCGATACGACCGCAGAATGCCTTAAGATCTAGTATAGATAAAACTACTAGAAGTATACTAGTAGAATCTAAGCTACTTTTTAACCCTTAAAACAACTAGATATCTATAAACGCTAAAGACTAGTTTAACTTATATACCTAGTATAACGAAGCCTTATAGTAGGAACTACGGTAAACTTGTTAATGGGCTGGGTATATAGGTAAATAAGAAGTTAACAATGTAATAATAACTGGTGGAGTGGTTGCCTAACAGATTAACTCTAATTATATTCTGAGATTTACTATAAAGAAGAGAACTATCTAGGTAGGGACTATAGTCCTTTAAATATACAATACTGCGCCTAAGAAATACTTAAGTACGTAAGGTATATAAGGTACGTAAGGTACGTAAGCAGATTTTATAGATCCTATAGATTAACAGATCTCCCCTTATAACTTATTATATAACTTAGCTACCCCTTATTTTATAGCTTAACTAGTTTTAGTACCTCCCGTACTTCTACCACTAGTCCATTTATATTTCTTCTTAATAGTGCTACTACTGCCAATATAAGGTCTGTAACACTATCCCCCCCTCTTTATTTTTGTCCTTAAAGATATCTCCTATCTCTAAGTCGTTTATTAGAGGTATAGCATTCCCGTCTTTAATTTAATAACCTTTATTATTACTTATTATGCTAAAGGCAACTTTATCCTCTTCTACTAATTGTTATAATCGTATAGTGCTTAAGATCCTTTCTCTTAGCGAAGTTATACCGTCCTATTCTTGTTATGCGGAGAAGAAGTTAGTATATATTGCAATTGCGGCTCTATCTAGTTGCTAACCTTCTTTTTACGCTAAGTGTACAAAAGTGAATATACGGTTGTCCTATAATGTTCAGTTTATATCTAATACTAAGTATACGCGTCTTATTAGTCTTTAAAGTCTCTAACTTTTTTATCTAATCTATTATAGGGTCCTATATTTAATTCAAAGCTAAGAAGCTTAAGGCCTCTTTTATTATAGCTTATAATAAACTCTATTATTCCTCTAAAGAGTTTACTTATCTCCTAAAAGCCTAGCATTATATATTTAAGCTTTATCAGACTACGTTCGCTTAGTTAATCCGTCTTAAAAAGGGTTATAAAAAAGTGCGCTCTAAAGAGTACTGCTTAGTTAAGTAAAGTCCCCGTAAGCTTAAGGCTAAGGAGGCTAAAAAGGATTCTAGTTAAGTTAAGGCGGAAATAACTAGTATACTAGTAGTAGATCCTCTAGATAATCTGGCTTATCTATTACCTTTAACTAATCCCTTTATCCTTAGCTCCTTTTTATTATTACCTAACCCGTTTTCTTTTAATACTCCTATACCTTTCCTATAGCGTTCTTTAGGTTCTATAGTGGTTTCTAGGTAGTCTTATTATAGTCTGTCCACTTAACCTTATACTATATTTTATTGTTAACATCCTTATAACTAATAATCCTTAAAACTTACTATTTATCTTCCTCTTGTCCTCTATATATATCTACTTTATAAATTAGTGGCTTAATATCTCCGTATGCTAGCTTTAGCATTATAATATACTATATAGAGTAGATCTTTATCTTAGCTAGTAGGTTTAACTTAAATATAACCAATGAAATCCTTTATATAATTTTAAAAGGTTCTAGTCTAATATAGTCCAACTTCTTACTTAGTCGTCAACTCTTGAAATTTTTGTATAGTAGCTATACTTTATCCCCCTCCTTAAGATCTAGTCCTTTAGATATCTTAGCGTTGTAGTACCTTTTTATTCTCTTTTATACCTTTTTTACTAATTCTATAAGGTCTATATAAAGATTTATTAACGTCTTTATTCTTTCTTTAACTATACTACTTATTTTCTTTACTTATTATAGTAACAACGATATTCTTAGCTTAAAGGACGCGACGTTAAAAGGAGCTCTTGCTGCACCCGGCCCAAAAAGACCAAACCCGGCCCAAAAAGAACCCTGCAAATTACCTAGAGAATCCCCCTAAGATATATACATCGCAGGGGAGGCACACATTAAACGACGGTGGTTTGCACTCGCGCGCGGCCGCCAGAACTACGCCTAGCAATGGCCCTTTACAACAAAGACGGGCGAATACCACACTATAAAGCGGAAATACCTTTATTAAGAAGGCATTTAATAAAATATAAAGCCTACTGGACGCGTTTAGTACCTAGAATTATAGGGGAGTAACCGTTAGCTATAACGATTTAACGCAGCTAGTAGAATAGCTCCGCCAGTCTAGCGAACCTTAGGCGCCCCTTTAGTAAACCCTTAACTAAATCCTCTAACGGCTAAGCAAAATTAAAAATAAATAAAACTCCCCTTTACCGGCGAACCGCACCTAGGCCGCCGTAGCTGCGCTTCCACAGTATAGGTAACTTACCCCCCTTAAGTTAATAACTAGGTATATAATTATAATACGACTAAATATAGAAAAAGTAGAGGGGCTTAGGGGATAATTAGAAACAGAAGTCCTTATAAAGATCCGTAAAGAGGTCTACAACGCTATAACGGTCTAACACCTTAGGAGCGGAGATATTAGAGTTACCCTAAAGGACTAATAGGTAAAGGAATAAGCCATAAGGGTAGGGGATAGGCTAGGAGAATATATTGGCATAAAAGTACTCTATAAGAATTACCTAGTTAAAGTCCTAGCGGTTCCTATAAGCCTTAGGGTAGAAAAGGGACGCTAGGTAAACAATACAGTAATTATATAAGAGATAGTAAGATAAACGGAACGCCTTATACTAGGACTTAAGATTACCCAAATCTAATAGCTTTAATAGGAAAATGCAAACTAAGCAAATAATAAGAATAATAAGAGGATATAAGGGTTGCTAAAGACTCGCTAGGGAGACGCCAGACAAACGTATAGCTCCCTTATCGTTAGTATATATATACTAGGAATGCAAAAACTCCTTATCTAAAAAGGAATAATTATAAACGGCCTTATATATAATATAAGGCTCTATAACTATAGACTACGCCTAAAATAATGCTATCGCTATATATAATAGGGATACACCTAATCCATATGCGCAGTATAGGTGTGCTACAGCTACTGTATAGGCCCCCACGATATAAGACATTGCTTAAATTAAGACTAAATAAAATGCGTAAACTGCTACCAAAGCATATATAAGGCGTGGGAGAGAGTAAACTGCGTTAAATATAAGAGACGGAAGGTAAGGGCTTAATAGCTACGGGAATAACTGCACGCTAGGTTATATAAATGGAAATAATAGGCAATAAGCTAGGGGGGCGTAGATGCCTTTTTAGCGTTTCCTACCTTTAATATTGGGGGGCTAGGCTAGCTATTTTAAGCCTTAACGGGCTAGAAGTAACGCCGCGCGATATTACCAGACTGTATAGGGATATAAGGGCTATAGGGGATATAAGGGAGAGGACGCCCTATAGGAAGACCCTTATAGTTAGCTATAGTAAGCTTAAGACTAGAATAATTAAGAATTAGACTTAACGCGGTAAATATAATATTTATAGCTAACTTTTAAAGGGTATATAGCTAACTAGTAAGAATAGGGGAAGAACCGGAGATAATAATAGATTTAGATATAGAAGCGCTAGTAGGAACACAAAATATAGGAATAAAAAGCTCTATATAAAATAAGTAGTAACTAGGGTATAGACACAAAAGATAAAAGTTCTAAATATCCTAAAGAAAGTAGAAATAGAAGAAGTAAGGAATAAAGGAGAGGCGAAGGACCCTTGCCGGGGGTCCGCTACCTATCTATTATATAGTATAACTGCGGCAATATAAACCACCGTCTTATAAGGCCCTTACTAGACAGTTTAGACCTAAAGAAACACTATATCCTTGCTATATAAGAGCCGTATTATAATGCCTATATATAATTAATATACTGCCCCCAAGGATTCCAGCTCCTATATAAACTAAAAGCAGCCATACACGTATGCTTCATAATTAGTAAGGCTATTAGCCTATCCTTATAGTTATAGCAGGTAGTTAACCTAAATATTGTAGTTATAATAATCTAGATATATAGGGGACCAGTATAGATTATTAATGTATATAACCTTAGGGTCAAAGGGGTCCTATAAATAGAGAATATTATATTAGTAATAAGCTTACTAGAAACCGAAGGTATAAAGTCTATCCTATTAGGAGATATATACCTCTACTACCCGCGGTGGGGGGGGTATCTATATTGCTGCTAAATAATAGGTAGAGTGCCTACTAAGAGCTATAGACATCTAGGACCTTAAGCTGGCTACCCCCCTAGGAGCAATTATATAGCAATAAGGCATCGCCAAAAGTACAATTAACCTTATATTTATGGACGAAGGCCTATACTAGAGACTCGAAAGATATAACCCTAAAGAAGAATAGGTACTCGCTTTAGACTATATCCCTATCTAGATATAGCTAGATTTAGACATTAAGGCGCAACTAAATAGCAAAAGATACGCAATAAGAAAGCTTAAGATAGATAGCTTCCTTAACATAGTTAAATAATAACTTTATAACCTAGAAGAAATCCACCTAATACTAAACGAGCGAGGCTTATTAGCTACCCCTAAGGAAATTAACTAAAGACTAGAAAGGATTTAGGCAGTAATTAAAAATAGGCTAAAAGAGTACTGCTCGGTCTTTAAACTGGGCCCCTATATATAATACGCATAGTCCATATAATACGCGGTTCTTATCGCTAGCTAATAATAAGTAAGAAGAAAATATATAAGCAGCTATAATCCTAAAGATAAGAGATAATATAAAGATATAAGAAACCAGTTAAAGAATACCCTAAAAAAAGAGGTAAGGAATAACTGGAGATAGTTTATAAATAAGCACACTTTTAACCTAAGCCTCCCCTATAATAAGGGCCTTTAGGCTATAGCGAAATGGGTAAAGAAAAAGGTAGGGCGCCTAGTAGAAGACTTATACTTACCGCCCCTATAAAGAGTAGGGGAATCACAGGCTATTAATAATAATAATAAGAAGGTAAAGATCCTTATAAAAAGGTTCTTCCCCTAACTAGCTTTAGCAGACCTTAGTAATATTACGGGTAAAACACCGGTAACTTACCTGTGGGTTAACAGCGATATAATAATAGAGGAAATGGCCAGAATTATTAGCCGCCTTTTAAATAATATAGTACTAGGACTAGATGGGATTCTAAATAAGGCCTTAAAGACCTATAGACCACTTATAGCACCCTAGCTTATAGATATAGCTAGAGTATACTTTACTATAGGCTACTACCCGTAACTTAAAAGATCTATAATAACGGTTGTTTTATATAAAGAAGGTAAAGCAGATTACTTAATTCTAGGAAGCTACCGCCCTATTGCCTTAGAAAATACCCTTAGTAAGATCTTAGAAAGGGTAATAGCGGACTATATAGTAAACACGGCTAAGAAATACGCCCTACTACTATAAAGCTAAATAGGGGCAAGAAAGAACCGCTTAATACTATTAGCTTTTACGCTACTCGCTACTACTATTAAATCTACATAGGCGATGCGAAGGGACTTTATAGTATCAATGCTTAGCCTAGATATTAGTGGCGCCTATAATAACATACCCCACGAGCGTTTCCTATATATCCTTAGGGCAAAAGGCTTCCTAAAGTAGATTATATAATTTGTCTAAGGGTTTATAGGTTAAAAAGAAATATTACTAGCCTTTAGCAGATACTAGAGCCCCCCTATTATAGTTATAACAGGAATACTATAAGGATTACCCCTTTTACCTATACTCTTCCTTTTCTTTATAAGTAACCTACTTAACTCCTTTAAGGAAGGGGCGACCTAGGGGATAGGCTTTGTTAATAATATAAACCTAATTATATACGGGCTAATAGCCGTAGAGAATTGCAGAATACTAAAGAAAGCTTATAACACCTATATAAAATAGGCAAGACGATATAGAGTCTAATTCTTATTAGAGAAATACCAGCCAATCTATTTTATAAGAAAACGTAACTAATCTACAGATCTTTAGTATATAATTTATATCTAAGGCTTTAGAGGTTAACTAGTTTAGGGCCTAAGGGTATTAGGAGTATAAGTAAATAGTAAGCTCTGGTGGAGCGTATATACGGCGTAAGCGGCCTATAAGGGCTAAGTATAGTATATTATATTATCTAGGATCGTTAATTCTATATAGGGTCCATACTTTTAAAGGTCGCGCCTACTATATATAGCAGTTGTCCGGCCAACCATAATATATAGGTTTAGTATTTAGGCTATTAGAGAATCTGAGAAAGGCCCCCCTAAGTCGCTCCTTAAACCACTCTAAAAGGTCTAAATAGCCTACCTCTAGAGTTGTCAGATAATCTGTATTCTCGGTGGCGTAGGACGTGCACTGGTCACGTGCACGGGTCACGTGCATTGTAAATATCTTCGTCTAAGCCCAGGGGCCCTAGGTCGAGCAACCATCAAGACACAATCAAGATCATCAATCAATTAACCCATTTCATTAATAAATAGCTCTATATGAGTTATCTGACAGTTATGAGCCCGGTCCGCCAACCCAAGAAGCTATTCAGCTATTACTCAATCATTTGAAGAAATTCTACCTCATCGTCAGACTCTAACACCTCATCGTCACAAGACGACCCTGATCGAAATCCTACCTCAATTATCACAGGACGAGATTCCACGAGATTCCACGAGATTCTACGAGACTCCACCTCAATCGTCAAAGGACGATCCTGATGACAAGGACGATCCTGCTAACAAGGACGATCCTGACGACGAGGACGATCCTGACGACAAATTCCATCTTAATTCCCATCTGCCTATCAGTCAAATGACTCCACCGAGGTTAAGGTCGTCTACCACGATCATCCTTAATAAGCTAGAAGACTGGGAGCAATAGCTATGGCAACTCCGAGCCCTCGTGGATCAGCGAATTTAGGCCCACGTTAACCCAGCTACAGAAGCACCTTAAGAAGGTCTACTTAAAAAACCACCTTATCTAAAGGTCACAGATTTTAATGAGAATGCAACCTTATATATATAGCTCTCGTCAAATTAACAGAAAGCGTACGAGAACAGCAAATGATACTACGACTAGGATATGAAGTACTTCCTGAAATAGAAAAAGCATCTACAATAGATACGCACATAGATTATAACCACAGTATTAATTCAGAAGAAGCTACTGCTTAACCCTTCCTTAATAGTTAAAGAATGGCTATCCTAATTAAAGGAGAATACAAAACCTACCTTATTATTTATTAGGAAGAAGGTACAACACTAGTATATAGAAGCCCTTAAGGGGTTTAAATACTTGTTAAAATTGAATTAGTGGTTAAATCAATAGGAATATATAATAGTACTAGGAGAGAAGTATAAGATCCCTTAAATATCCGATAGAATCTAGCTTTAAGATTTAGCAGAAGTTATTTAACCTTTTAGTGACGCCTACTATATAAAGTACACTACTAAGTTAAATAACCCGCAGAAGTTAAGATCTTCCAAATACTATAGAGTAGTAAAGGAGCTATAAAAAGGACTTAAAACACCCTTAAAGAAAGCTAATACTACTATAAGAGGGAGTACCTTTAATGCAAACTTCGCAGAGTAAGCTATTAAGAATTACTCTAATACTACTAAAGGTTCACGAAGAGGAAGAGCCTTAGTATGTAATAGACGCTTAAAGAGAGCCGGGACACTAGTGGATAAAGAGACGTCCTATAAGAAGCTAACGCCTAAGTGCTTAGCGTACGGAATATAAGGACACTCCCTACGGGACTATTGGTGTTTATTTAAAGATAAAAGACCTATAGGAGTTACGATAAAAGATACGCGCATTAATAGGGCACTAAAGAAGGTAGAAAAGAATAAGAATCTCGCTAACTAAGTTATAAAGATTAGACTTAAAGAATAGGAAGACGAGGCTTAATAATGATAGGATAAGAGTTAGGAAGTTAAGATTAAGGGAGAAGCTAATATAATATTCCTAGAATCGTATTATACCGGTTAACTCCATCCACTAAAGCTATTGACTATTTTTAACTTAGGAACCACTCTCTATATCTTTAATAACCTTTCTCGTTTTTATAACTTTAGGAAAGCTCTAAAACACAAATACGTTATCACCGGCAGCTTAGAAGCGCCTATACTAGGTTATAGCAACGTCACTATCCAAGTCACAAAACTAGACAAGAGTAAGGGAATCCTACGTCTTAAGGACGTTGCCTTTTATATAGACTTCAATACGAACCTTGTGTTATTCCGTCTACTTTAAAAACGAGGGTACTACTAGAACAACAAAGGAGATAACAATCTTCTAGTTTAGAAGGATAATACAATCCTATATTAAATAGAAGAACGTTACGGATAATAGACTATTAAGTACATCCAACTAGGAAGTCTATTAGCGTTTAATATAAGCCGACTACTACGCCGCTAATAAAAGCGCAGAGCATTGTTAAAAAACATTTATCTAGATGCGAAAGGTAATATATAACTATGGCATCTGCGTTTAGGTTATCTAGGACCTATAAGCCTTTATTATTTAGGTATTAACGCCCTAGGAGTTAAGCTTTAAGGCCCTAAGACAACGGAATATTAATACTACAGCCTCGCCAAAATTAAGTGTCAGGTCTTATAAAGGTTCATAAAACAGAAGATTAATAAACCCTATCTTAACCTCTATATTAACTAGACTAACCTTAAGGAAGCGCATACTAGATTTATACAAGTTATACTTATCCACAACACCTTCTTAGGAAGATCCTTCCCGTATTTTATAACGACGTATAGTAAGGAAAAGGAGACATTATAAGTGCTTAAAGATTTCATTAAGTAGATTTGTCTAAGGTATAACTTTAAAGTTAATACCATTAGATTAAACAACGAGCTAGGGAAAAGGATAACCCTTAAATGGCTACGGTCCTAAAGGATTATATTTAAGCCTTTAGCGCTATATACCTAAGCTTAAAATAATACCACCGAACGCTTAGGGGGTGTAATTATTAAGAGAGCACAGGTAATAAGAATTACTACTAATTTACCACATAACTTATGGGATGAGATAGTCAACTATATAGTCTACCTTTAAGATTAAACGCCATAAGAAAGCAATAGATAAAAATCGCTATATAAGAGGTTCTATACCTTCCTATCCAATAGGAGATTAAGAAAACCATAACTAGCGCACCTAAAAGCCTACGGCTGTAGGGCGTACGCAATAACATTAGACGCCCAGCTAAAGAAGAAAAGGCTAAGCAAGCTAGATCTAAGAGCCTATATTAGCTACCTTATTAGCTATAACTCTACCAATATCTATAGGATCTAGATCCTATATAAAGGTATCATTATCTCTACTAGAGACGTTATCTTTAATAAAAAGACATTTTTTAACAGTAAGCGAACGGATATCTTAAAGGATCTATACGCCGAATTAGATACGCTAATTAAGAAGATTTAACTACCTAATATTTAAACTAAGAATGAGGTCCTTCTAGAAGATAATAAAGAAGTATTTAAACCGTCAATTTAAGAGAAAGATAACGACGTTGATGAGCTAGTTTAAGCCTTTAATAAGTTAGCAGATCTTAAGCTTATAAGAGCCCTTAAAGATATATATCGTACGCTACCTCTAATAGAAGAAGATAAAGAATCTCTATATGCCTTTTACGTCAAGTATTCTATAAAGTTAGATATATAAGGTACTAATTAGGATATCGTAAGCCGAGTAGGAGATAGGTTTTATACTTAGGGGATATCCAACAACTTAGTTAAAGACTCGTTTAAGGAAGCCAGCAATAATAGGTTTAAAGACTTTATTACTAAAAGGATTACGTCAGCCTATTACGGCGCCTTCTTAGCAGAAAAAAAGTTTAACCTTAATAGTCAACTTAATAATAGTAAGCTGAAATTAGGCAGAATACGCGATGTTAGATTACATAGGAAGAACCTACCTCCGCTACCCTAGTTAATCCGGGACCTTAATATATATCCTCTTCGAGATTAGTTCTATAAGGCTTAACGAGCCTATCTCTAATCTTATTATTAAATAAGGTCGTTTTAAGAAACAAATAAGAAGCATATAAAGGGATAGTAGGTCTTTAGCTTAATATAGGTGTTTGTTTACAAGATAGATAAGCACGGATTTCTTCAGAAATGTAAGGCACGCTTAATAGTCTACGGAAATCAATAGGCTCTAGGAGACCTACCTATAAGAGCTACTATATTAGCTAGTACGACCTTCTGAACCCTTATGGCGATCACTGCAAAATTCGACCTAGAGATGACATAAATAGATGCAGTTAATGCGTTTGTCCATTACAATCTCAACGAGGTTGTCTATATAAAGCTACCGCTAGGGTTCAATAAAGGAAAGACAGACAAAGTACTGCGCTTAAGAAAAGCCCTGTACGGACTACGATAATCACCACTATTATAGCAGAAGAATCTCATAAGCTTATTAAACGAATTGGGTTTTAAAGAAGTACCCTAGGAGCCGTGTATTATACTAAAAGGTAAAATAGTTATCTTCTTCTACGTCGACGATATTGTCTTCTGCTACCAAAAGATAGATAAGAAGAAAGCTTAAAAAGCAATTAAGGAGCTGAGCAAGGAATACTAGATAAGTACCCTTAGCGAGCTAAAATAATTTCTAGGAATTTATATACTACGCAATTATAGCTAGAGGCTCCTATAGCTATCCTAGGAAGCCTATATTAAGAAGATAGCTAACTAGTATAAGATAGATCTTAAAGGGCGTCTTCTAAACACTCCTATGGCAGAATTGGAACTCCTCTCTACTAATTACCGTATAATCCGTCTAACGCGTCTATCCCCCAATACAGACCTATTAGTCCGTCCTATATCCCTACCAGCTTCTATAATACTATATTAAAGAAAACTGGGTTTAGTACTCTATATAGCCACTACAACGCGTCCAGATATTGCCTTTGCAGTATTACAGCTAGTAAGGTTTAATTAGGACCCAAGCTAAAAGCACTATTAAGCGGTAGATAGAGTCATCCAGTACCTATATAGCATAAGGAGCAGAGCAATCTACTATAGAGGAGATAAGGAAGGAACAAACGGTAGAGGGAGAGATAAAGGAATACGCGACCAAGGACAAGACGACGGAGATGGTAGAAGTAAAGCGCAATCATTTATCTATACCAGCGACGCATTATTCGCGGACAACTCCGTCGACAGAAAGAGCTTGTAAGGATACATTATAAAGCTATTTAGGGGGCCGATCGCCTGGAGAGCAAACAAGCAGGGTATAGTTACGACGTTAAGCACAGAAGCTGAGTTATTAGCCCTATCACAAACAGTAAAGAAAGCTATCTTCATCAGCAGGCTGTTTAAAGCAATGACGTTACAGCTAAATAAGCCCTTGATTATTAAATGCGACAACACCTAGACGCTCTAACTGATTACGAAGGCGGCGGCAAAAAGTAATCGGACACCGATACTTAGCGAGAAAACCCAACCCCACCAAAATTTGACCTTTTTCGCGCCTACACCAACCCTACTTCTACTCTACTTAGTTAATACTTAGTAGAATAGGTCCTTATACTTCTAATATTAGAAAAGCTTAATATTTAACGTATTACAAGTGTGGAAAGACTAGAAGAGAGGCAGTAAAGCTCTACAACCTTGTAAAATTAATAGCTGCTAATATATGGAAACGATCTCTTGCAGTTAAAGAAGAGCGCCTTACTGCTAGCCTCCTACCTCCTAAAGTTGAAGATCTAGTTTCTGTAAAGGAGAAGAGCGAAAGACCCTTGGTTCTCTTAGTTAACGACATTACGGAGATCTTTAAGGCTTGCGCACTCGACGAGAAGAATTATAAGAAATGGCGACACCACGTCGCTATAGAGGAAGGCTTTAAAGCTTATAGAAGAACGATTAAGACCTAATTTCGAGCACGAAACCTTTTATACTATAATTAGTACTAGATTTAGAGTTAATTTGATGCTAGAATTAATAATTTCCCGGTGGGGTTATATTTTTCGGCTAAAGTATCAGTGTCCAATTACTTTTTGCCGCCGCCTTCGTATATACATATGTATTGACTACTAAGCCCCTAACTGTTTAATTATATAATTCTCTTGTTATTCCCTTCTCGTTTTTATATAACGTCTTGTTTTTAGCAGAAGCTATATACTCTTAGATTTAGATAGAATTTATATTATTCCTTTAAATCTTCCCTAAAGTCTCTCCGCGCCCTTATATTACGTTATATTAATACTAATACCCTTAAAATAGTAAATGAACTTAAATCCGCTATGACAACTATTATAGCCCTAGTTAGGAAATAAATAACTATAATATAATAATCCTTTATAGATGCCTTAGCCTAGTAATAAACTATACTAGAAGCTTAGTATTAGTAATTAATTAAAGCAATACGCAAAGAACTTTATAATGCTAAAGTACTTGTATTAAAGACCCTAATAGCAATATCTATAAATAAAATTAAAATAACTGTATGCGAACTTAACCTATTAAATATAAACCCTAAACTAGTAATAGTAGTTTAACCTATACCTATAATAAACCTAGTATCTACTATAAAATCTAAAAAGCTTTTTAACCCTCTAATATTTAATAGAAATTAAAATAACCTACGTCCCTTTATAACTAAGCTCCGTCTTAAACTTTTAACAAACTATAACTAATACCCTATTAAAGCTAGTAAGATTAGCTATAGAATATCTTATTTAAGTAAAGACGCTATATAAACTATAGACCTATTCTTCTATAATAGCACCTTTATTAATTTTAAAATCTTTATCTCTCTACTAGAATAAATATATAATAACGCCAGCTATAAATATATAGCTATTACTAAACTTAAAAATCTATAATAACGGAACCAAGACTTTACTAGCTTCTTTTTAGAATTTTTAGGCCTTATTAGTGAACTATATTAGAATAAAGCCACTAAAGTTACTACCCTCCGTTAAGCTATTTTAGATAAAATTAGAGTATAGTTAGTAGGTAGAGAACTGCTAAAGGACTTACCTAAATTTGCTATAATATATTAATAAATTAATAAGGACCTTTAATATAATAAATAGACTTATTCCCTAAAGCCAACTATACCTTATATTTAAAACTGTATAATTACAGCACCTGTCGTACTAACCGCGTGTTTACGCGTTCGGTACGCCAAGTACGCGTTTACGCGTTTAGTGCACCAACCACCCGCTTACGCGTCTAGTGCACTTCTAAAGCACTAACTAATTAGGGGGGAGGCGCATTAGTATATAGACTACGTAGTCTGCTTTATATAATCAACAGTTACCACTATCCTAAAGAGCATATAATACTATACGTATTTCGTGCCCTAGGATATAACTCACTCGTACTATTAAATTAGTACAAACACTGATTAGTAAGCGCGTACAGATCAGCAATTACTTAACACCTCCCCCTGAGCGATATATACGACAGCGACCACCTATTTAGACTCCTAGTACGACCTATTAAAAGGTCGGAAGTCGGGGATTACGGACTTATCTCTAACTCTATATACTTATTTAAGTCTTAGTACGGTTTACTAGAAGTTATAGACGCGAATACAGACCTATACGGAACCCCTATCCTTAACCCCCTTAAACCTTAAACCTCTTCGGACCTTTTACGGAAACCCCCTACCCTCCTACGAACTATTACGGACCCGTTAATTGATTTTACGGACCGTTATAAGACCTCCCCCACCCGTTATAAGCTGCTACCACCCGCTACGCACTACACTATACTATATAGTATGGCAGATATTAGCAAGCAAGTTAGCGAAGGTTAAAAGAAGTAGAGATAAGGAGTTAACGTTACGTCTATAAATGACGTCAACGACTATATTAGTTTTAAAATCCTTAAATATAAATACTTTAAGCTTATAAATAACGACCTGTGGGAGTAATACCAGAAAGACTTTGCGGACTTTACGAAAGCTATTTTTAAGGCCTATAACCCTATTACTATCCGTAAACTATAAACCCTTTTATATAACTAAGGTGTATGGGTTAAAAGGGACAAACGAGTTACTATTATATAGTCTTTATATAATATAATATATAAGAAAGACCAAACAAAATGGACTAAAGAGGAAATCCTAGACTAGGTCAAAACTACTAAAAAACTCTTTACTTCTTTTAAACTTAATAAGATCGCTGGCCTTATCCCTTCGGCTGGTAAGGTTCTACGATAGTTAGACCGTGCGCGAACACCAGAATCAAAAGTACGCGTATGGTTACGGAGCCTTGATCCTATTGATTCTATTGGCTGGCTCTTATCGATAACCGTAGGACCAAATCTACCAGCCGAAGGGATACCTAACCTATTTAACCAAATTTATCCTATAAACCTAAGCGGCTTTAGAGCTAACCTTACTAGCTAAAATATACCCTACTCTTAAGTTACGGACTACGCTACGGACTATAATACCCCTATAACCCAAAATACGGACTATAATACCCCTGTAAACCAAAATACGGACTAAATTACCCCTATTATTTAAGTTATAGATCCGCAAGCTATATATCCGTAAACCATATATCCGCAAACCATATATCCGTAAGCTATAGATCCGTAAGTTATAGATCCGTAACCCACCTAAGTAAAGACCTATGGCAAGGAGCTAGCTAACCTAGCTAAGCTCTATACCGACAAATCCAAGTATAGCAGTAAAAACGATAACTTTAACTTTAAATTAACTATCTTTACGGACCTTTGCCAGAAGGCCGATATTCCTAAATAAGAGTTTAGCTAAGCCTACTCTACTATACTGCGCGGCCTAGCACTTAACTACTACTACACTAACCTTAAGAGCAACCCTCTTAGTGTTCCCTTTAATAAGCTATATAAAGCCACTTATAACTACTTTAAAGGACTAGAATATAAGCGTAATATCCTTACCTAATAGAATGCGACCAAGCTACGGACCGTAATCGATAAGAATACTAAAAAATTGACTATAGAGTGCCTACAAATTCTCATTAAAGACCTCTGGCACCTATAGAATGGCCTTAACACTAAGCTTTAAATAGACGACTTCCTGTATAATAAACTTATTATGGCCTACCAGGAAGTAGAGCCCTATAAGTACGCCTACTATAAGCCTATAGATACCTTAGCTGGCCTTATTAATAATCTACGCTCCTCTATTATAACGTACGAAGTCTTAAACCTATTAGGCAGCACTTAAGCCTTTATTATAGATATTTAATATCTATAAATAGACTTAGACGTCTACTTTACGGACCGCCGCTACTGCTAGTAGTGCCTATACCGACCAAGTCCTACCTGTAACCCCCGTAGTAACCCCCGTATAATAACATACCCCCGTAAACAAACCAGCTAGAAGTGCTTCGTATGCGGTAAGGAAGGATATTAGTTTATAAGGTATACCTAGAAAGAATATAACAAGTCTAGGAAGAGACTTAATAGCCATATTAACCAGTTTATTTTAAAATACAAAGGAAAGGAAGTAGAAGAGCCCCCTAATAAGTTAATAGAAGCACTTATAATTAACTTTAACTTAAACGCTTAGGAATAAGAGACCTTAGAAATATTCCTAACTACTTTTAAACCTTTTATAGATAGCTAAGCCTTTAATATTACGACCGTATTAGCCGACCGTTCCTTTATACACTTAATTATACCTAAAAACCATTCTATAAGCACCCCTGTTATAGACGTTATAGATTATAAGCAGGACCTATTTGCATATATTACTACAGAACGCTATACCCCTAAGGAATTCTACGGTATTATAATCGATATAGGTGCCTCTAAGAAGTCTACCGTAGGCTATAGATAATACCTTATATATAAGACCACCATAGATAATAATACGGATATTAATATTACGTAAACTAGGGCCATAAACATCCAGTTCGGCATTAGCTTAACTACATTAATTAGATTAGTTACAGTTAAGACCCTAATTAGCCTAGTTAACTTCCACGTAGTAAAAGCGGACACCCCTTTCCTACTTTGTCTTGCGGACATAGATAGGTTATAGGTTTACTATAATAATGTTACGGATACCTTAACTGGCCCCGTAACTGCCCTAGGAAGTAAGTATATTACCTTACTAATTATATAACGATTCGGACACCCGTTCCTTATATAGGGAGAGACTTTATAGACCTATATTTAGGAATCTTTTAACTATAACCCGTGCTACCTTACTAGTACTAAGATCTACCACCTATACCGCCGTTTCGGCTACCTATTAGCCGAAAAACTATATAGAGTCCTTAAACGCTCTGGATATGACGTTAATAAGAAGGCAATTAACTACCTAACTAAATACTACTCCTTTTGCCAGAAATACGGACATTCCCTAGGCCGATTTAAGTTTACCCTTTATAAGGACCTTAACTTCAACCACTTAGTATATGTGGACATTATGTATATTAACGGTAGTCTAGTATTATATATAATCAACGAGGCAACCCGCTATTAAGCCGCCTATTAGTTACAAAATATATCTATAAAATATACTTAGGATATTTTACGGACCTGCTAGATTAATACATACGTTAGACCCCCTTAGTATATTACCTATAACGCCGGTAGGAATTTTATTAACAAGGAATTCCGGTAGTATGCTATAGCTATAGCTATATTAATAAAAGCTGTCCTAGTTAAGGCATATTAGTCTATTAGGCTTATTAAGCGAGCTTACCTAGCCTTATAGAGAGCTTACTAGATTATTACGGACGAATATAAGGACATCCAAAAGGAACTGGCTCTATAGATGGCTGTAAAAGCCATTAATAACACCGCTAGCCCTAACGGACTAGTACCTACCCTCTTAGTCTATAAAGCCTACCTAAGGATAAGCAACCTAGGCCCTCCTGCCCTGTCTATTACGGAACGAGCAGCTATAATACAGAAGGCAATAGCCGAAATAGTTAAATTACGGGCCAAATAAGCTATTAATAGCGCCCTACATTACCGTAACGGACCTAACATAACCTTAGTTCATAACCTCCCGCTTAATTCTAAAGTCCTTATATGGCGTAAGAGCGGTAACTGGACTGGACCTTATTATTTACTAGCTATAGAAGACAAAACGTGCTATATATAACTTTCTAGCGGACTAACTAATGTTAGCGACTCAGTCAATCGAGGCACGAGCACGGCAAGAGGGACGCGCAAGCCTATACGATTGGTAGTCTATAAACGAGGATCTAAAGCTAGAGAAAGGAAAGGAGAAGAAGAGTAGCGCCGGTTAAAGTAGGGTTCTTTTATGCGGTCCTCTAGTCACGTGACTGCGAAGTTCTGCCAAGTTCTGCTAGTGCTATAATATTACCCCCCCCTCCGCAAAAGCCTACCCTTAGGCTTTATAGTCCGTATTATGCTTATAGGGCGTTCTTATCTTTATATTCTTCCGGTAGCTTATTGTCTTCGCTATACTAGCACTCCATCCACTCGTCTAGGTACTTTAGGGGTCCTGGTTT
>Ga0307515_10003807_pt1 | contig 31562 bp, 35 predicted proteins | sample 17_EM_MG_FD_194513 | JGI IMG/M metagenome (GOLD analysis project Ga0307515, IMG submission 194513) | Populus trichocarpa ectomycorrhiza microbial communities from riparian zone in the Pacific Northwest, United States - 17_EM | ecosystem: Host-associated > Plants > Roots > Unclassified | place...
CCAATCACTCGGTGCAACACTTCAATGTATTGCTCTGCTTGACTCATCTTCCTCATTTCACACCAACTCAAAAACACCCACAATAAAACAATACTCCTTGATCACATCAACAATACATCCAGCGCAAGAATGTCGCCATTACCCCCAGTACAACAGCTGCTCTCCAAAGGGGTGGTGGCCCCGTCTCAATACCCTCGCGATCTTCGCTTTCCCTCTCCCTACCCGCTACTCACGCCAAACGCAGAGCCTGGAAAACCTCAAGAGCCACAACCGGAAGAACATGAAGTAATGCAAGGCAGAAACCAGATTAAAAACCTGAAGGCTCCCCAGCCTCACCACCGGAGAACCGAGCTGCCAAAGGTCGCGCTAAATAGTGTGGAGCAGTCATCGCCCGAGGTTACAGCCAAGAAGAGTGCACCAACAGCTCTAGGATTACACCAGCAGAGGTTATATCCCAGCATACTCAGCACGCCGGCGGATAGGGTGGTACCTCATAGCAATCGTGCACCCGCGAGTCGGTCGAGTTCGATGTACTCGCATCCTGCCAATGAAGGCTTGCAAAACGTGCTATCTAATGGAACAACTTGGGTGGAGTTGATGGAAGGAGTGGAATATGGCACATCATCATACCAGCAGTTCGTTTCTCCGATAGCTACAGGACTAGCTATATCTCCTTCAAAAAAGCGCCCACACAAGAAGGTGTGTGCTACATCCACTGTCTTGCTCTGCTGATTTATTCCAGAAATTCACTGCCTCGGGGGACCTGGCAACGGAAGTTGGAAGGCCTGTACCAAAGCGGAGTAAGAAGGCAATTGCTACAAGCCCTGTAGTTCCTACCGTAGGTGCAGCTGCATCTCCAGCTGACGCCCCGAATTCAGGAGGAAGTGTGAAAACTCTCGCAAGGGGGCATACAGTCTATAACTCTGCAGCGGCATTGGAGTTTGAAAAGCAGAAGCTTATACAGAATGCTGCCCAACGAGCGACAGACAGAGGAAAGAAATCGAATCTACTTACTTCGGAGACTACTGATAAAGTTGTCACACGCTCCGGTAATATGGGCATTATGGACGTGGATACGCAGCAGCAGAAAAAGAATAAGCAGCAAGTACAAGACGCCGGTCAGTCTGAACCTAAGACATTCCCATGCACCTTCTGTGGTAAAGAATACATCCGACGAAGCGACAGAACAAAACACTGCAAGTGGGTCACTATACTTGGAACACCGATTTTTAACGGTGTTATAGAAAAAAACTCTCACCCAAGTTGCACCGACGAAACGGTGTGTCTGCTATTTACTCCCCCTCCACTTTCGTCTAAAGCTAACTTTACTTCTGACCCAACCACTTACATCCGCAACTGCGGTTACTCAGTCCAATAGCATTGGAAATAAACGGAACCTATTATCTACTCGCCTTCGTTCTGTTCGTTCAACTTCATTACTGGCAAAACCAGAATTCACATCCAGGCCTGTTAAAACTTTAATCACCAAAAGGCGTATTACTCCACCGCCTGCATCTCCTTTGTTGGAGCAAACAATACCAGCTACTTCTATGGTAGTCAAAGACGGTTTTTTGCGCTCGGAGTCAATCACTTCAGGTACTCTGATCCCTGTTACTTACTCTATTCTCAATGGCATCTAATCAATTCCTATCAGTCCTAGATCCCCTCAAAACCAAAACGTCCCACAAACCGTCCTCCAACGTTAAACCACCGATCAAGTCCAAACTTAGTGAACCCGTCCCTACTATCGTCACAGTCCCAAAACCCAAAACCGCGTCCTCGAACTTCTTCCCGGTTGGTGGTGACTGGACGCTAAATGAAGTGAACGGCCAGGTCAGGAGAGCGGTGGCATTTACTTTGAAAGATGTTTTGGAGGCTGCTGAGAGGAGCCATTTGTCTGACGCTGTGTCTGTAGCGTTTAACGAATATACGGCTAAGTACGAGGCCGAGGACGTCGAGCAATACAGGTTGTCTTGGTAGCCATAATGTTCAGAGTGGAGGCTGGGTGGAGATTGCGGAAATAAATATTTGGCTGTAACTGCTATTACAATGATATTACAATGAGAACTGCTATTGAGAATTTGGGATCTTGCTATGAATTTTAGTAACAGGTGAACTATATCCGGTGCCACCGATCGAGAAACAGGCCACCCGCTAGTGGTAATGTTCATTTTGTTGAAACGCAATATATCTTCATTGGAAAGATAAGCTTAGACTGTCTGTCTGTCTGCCTGTGGCACCGAAAAATTACAATCCGTGACAATCAGTACACAAACACCCGAACATCGAAATTACCACCGTCCTCGCAGTACTCTACATTTATGAACTGTAAGACGACTGCTTGATATGACAAAAAACGTCTCATGGAAAACAATGGAAGCAGCAGGAAACAGCAAACAACATTAGGGAATACATCTTGAGTCGCAGAATCTTGACAAAAAGCGCTAGGCTGAAGCACAACACAAGCAAAATCAAACCAATAATTAACTTTAGAAATATGCCATCTTTGGCAACGCTGGCAATCGGGACAATAGTACTCCAACAGTCAACCTCAAACAGAATACACAAAAGTATCTTCCCGTTCTATACACATGCAACAAACCCAGTTGAAACAGGAGAGCTTGATCCTCAACTGCCCTCTCTCAAAAAGTATAGGCACGGTTTCTCTTTTAAAGGTGCTCGGAAGGTACCCTCCAATTAGACTTGACATCGCTTGTTTATACCCCTCAAACTCGCAATACTACGCAAGCGTCAATGGCCTTGCCATGTTCTGACGGAATGCAGGGACTGACAGCAACATTCCAGGCGTGATTGTTTGCCAAGATCTTAAGATCCACTTCCCAAGTTTCCAATGATGCGGGGTTCAGATATCCTCGCGCGGCGAATTCATGGAGATACCACTGTTGCCAGCATAAATGCGCTTGCATGTCTGAAATGCTAGCATAGGCATACTTATTGCTAGTGTTCGAGTTCATGATCAAGTTCTGGAGAAGTGAGTAGTTAATATGGAATACGTGCATGTAAAAAAAGAGGCAAGTTTACTGACTTTGACCGCAGGGAGTGGAAGTGGACCCCAAACATCAGCGGCAGTGTTGAAACATCGTAGGCCTGGGACCGGTGAGGGAGGAGTGGTAAATTTTCGACTTTGAGGTGGATTCTCCTGTGGGAATACTTCGACAATTAGCTGTCTTTCATTGGTTGCATTAATTGCGTTTTCCTCCGTTATGAGAGGAATCAACTCGTCGTTTGGAGCTGGTGCGCTGGTCATATATCGATAATCGAAGCGAGGATCCTGGAGAAAAATCACTTAGAGGTCGGGATTTACCACAGTGTTTGAAGTAATACCTGTGAATCATTTTGGTAATCCTCATCTTCTGATGCCGCATAAGATTCCCATTCACCTTCGCTCTCATCTTCATACGGCTGTAAATCTGACTGTGTTTCCCTAGCAAAACTGACCGCAAGGTGTTCGAGCGGTGGCCTCCCATGCCGGAGCCAGTACTGATAAAACTTAAATTCTTGGGACCATTGAATATATACCGGGTCAAACTCTAGGTTGTGCTCATGTTCCTATTCTAAGCCTTCCTCCGAGATTTGCCCATCCGATGAAGTATCTTGTACGGTGTCTGGATCTGGGTCCCGCCCTTGGGTAGACTGGAGCTGTTCTTCCCTCTCTTCTACTGGAGTCATATCATCTAACATGTCTTCAAGACGAAGATAGTGGAAAAGTTCGTCTTTGGTAAGTTGATGTTCATACATGACAGCACTTCTGCTGTCTTCTGATGGCGAGCTATCAAAGGGGTTTGATTCGAACGATGTTCCGGAAAAATCTCCAACTTTTCCCTCCAACGCCATCCGCGCAGCCAAGATGAACCCTGGTTTCCAAGCTGCCTTCCCACGGTAGAGATTCTGTAGTTCTTGCCAGAAATGTGATTCTGGGGGGAGACCATAGGGTGGATAAGATTTGTAGTATCCATGGGTGTAATCCGGGGTTTTCATGGATTGATTACCTTGTTGTAAACTATCCCCTTCATACCAGCGATGAAGATTTGTATTGACAACAGAGGCAAAGTGCTTGAAACGCTCGATTTGTACGTAGTGACGGAGATTGCGGGGTACAATGGCATGCATAGGGTCCTTTGATGAGTTCTGTCTAGCGTTGAGAGCAGTATTCTGATATGGAGGGTTGTTCGAGTAAAGCAAACGTTCTGGGGGTGATTCTGATCAACAATAGTCAGATCTAAGATCAAAGTTACTGGAAGTGATGGACCTTTAGTAATGACTGGTTGTGTTCTGATGGCATTCGACATCTAGAATATTCATTCCAGTTAATATGACGAGTAATATGGAGCAGTACGAGTGACAGTATGCAAAAAAGAGCGAATTAAAGATGGTTGCTTTCAAGGTACGAAAAGATAAAGAAATGCAACCGCAGAGTTGAGGAAGATATCTTCGGCTGAATAGCAGTGAGTGATAGGCCGGGAAGCAGAAGTTGAATTCCTTGAAAGCTCGGCCCTAGTCTCGGAGTGTGGTACACCTTGGCCCCCCATTTGCATTGACCGTTTCCGGCTTGGCACTGTTGGGGGTCAAGCATCACGCAGATAACCGGAAGTACCATAATTTTAATTGCCTTGAAGGTTTTGTCTTCTGATTTCCCGCGGGTATCGATGCAGAAACCCCAAGAGATGTCTTCGGAAATCGCTCAAGAGGCTGTTTAGGGGATTTTCATTCGACACAGCGCCTGAGACTGTCCACTGAGTGTCGATTGTGCAGACTATCCCCATAGATATAGAGTATATGAAGTGCGTGCATTTATTTGGAAGAAAGAGCTAATAATACACTAGAATGAAGCGGTGAAGAAACTGCCGGAGAAATTGACCTCAAGAAACCAAACGCTTTTAAAACCTTCAGCTGGCGACATAAATACTCCAACAAGATTTCCAAATGAGATAAGGTATCCTAGAAGTTTCGTTATTACCGTTGGAGTGGATTCTGATACCTTGGAGGCCTACCGGGAAAGAGTAAAATATCAGAATCTGCACTACCTATATGCGAATCAATGCAAGTTATTTCCATCCCAGGCAATCAATCCAGCCGCTGCTTTGCCATAAAAGCCCCTTCCGTTCTTCACAATTTTGCGGCTTGTCTTCTTTTGCGCCTTGCGTATCTTGCGCTGCCATGCTTTGAAGTCGTCTCTCTCATCATCTTCTTCCGACACCTCGTGTAGGTCATCTTGAAAGGAAGAATGGGACACAGCAAGATCTTCTGTACCCGATAGTTGAAGGCATGGCGGCGGTAGACTCTCTCCTTCTGACCCAGTTTCCACTCCCTCTTCAGTGTCTGAATGGTGGTTGGAACCTTGGCTGGAAGATCTTTTATCTTCTGTGGAAGCTGCACAAGGCACTTGAAGGAGATCTTGGCCTTCTGCTTGAGCCTGGTAGTCTTGTTGTACCATTGTCTTGAAACTTTGTACCAGCACATCCTACCCCGGTCTTTGGCACGGACAACCAACTCGTGCATTTTACTGCCCGAGCTTGTGTACACGTTAAAGCCGCGGGGCCTAGCGGATATGCAATGTTAGTTTAGGCTCTTACGGTGGGGTATAGAATACAGCTTACAGAGTGTTTCCCGTTCGCATCTCATATTCCCTTTGCTGGTGGGCGGTCCAGTAATGCTCCTCGGTGGTACAGCAATACGGCAGTTCTGATCGACGGATATGATCAGCCAAGTTGGGAGGAGGGCTCTGGGGCGAATTTTGGTTCTCCTTAAATTTTGAGCTGACGAACTTACGGAATTTCTCCTTCGCTATTTAAACATCAGTTAAGACTTATTCTTGGGAGAAAATGAGTGTAGAACTTGCCCCAATAGGCCTTGCCATGCTCAAATGGATCATTTTCGGTATTGAGGTCGAAATTCGTACGATAAACTGCACTCTCCGGGCCACCTTCATGAAAGGCAGGATGAATTGTGGCCATTGGCTCATAGCGTACCATGTTAGGCCGGTCCTTAAGTGGTGTGAAAGACCCAGACGACCGGGACGACACGAGAGTAATATCATCCCGGCTGTCAAAGGAAGAAAGGGTAGAATTCGACCCTTGAATGCCCTTAGAATTGGAAATTGTCTTCATCTCCCAAGGTCGAGGCTGAACTGGCACTCCTCCATGACGCTTGGATATGATGTCCACTCGGGATTGAACCTCGGGGATTGGTAATCCATCCTGGTCAAACTTGGTTCCGGGCTTAAAGGTATAATCAAGACCGGTTGGGACGAGGCGCTTCAGAGCACCGTCAGGAGGAAGCTGGCACAACGATACTGTCGGAGGCGAATAAGAGGTCCAATTAACGCCAGGACCATTCGGTTCTTTCGGGGAATCGAGACCCATGCTTGGAGTTGCCGTTGGATGGCTGGATAAGTAGTCCGGATGATTGCGTGCATAATCCGAGAGTGCATAGCTGCTGGGCTTTATCCGCTGATGCTCAGGAGGTGGGCCTGGCATGTCCATTTTGGTAGGTGGGCAGTCTATCGTGCCGGCACGATACCGAGATAAGAAAAGTAGGAAATATTGATTGAGATGAAGATGGTAAGTGCGAAGTTAAGAAAAATACACCGTGAGAAGTTAAAATTGCGAAGCTGGGACAGGAGGTGCGGAGTGTGGCTCTGCAGGCTCAATGGTGTAGTGGTGGGTAAGGACACGGTCTGCCTTAGCGATTCAGGTTGGGAGCTAATCTCTGTTCTTCACATCGAGATTCACGCTCACCTAAATTTTGCGGGTATAACCCTCGGAAAAGTTGGTTGCTTCTAACGGAAATTTGGGAACAGTATTGCGAGTGATAATTAATGATAATTCTTTAAATGTCAAGGATTTTATGCTGTTACCGTACAAAGACTATGCCACTAGGAGTATTTCGATATGAGATACACGATTTGGGGATCTAGGACTGAGGAGATACCCTGAAAGTTTGGTACTTGATCATTGCGTCCAGAGAATATGCAGCGTCTTAATATAGAACCTCACACGACGTGATTCAACCCTATTCCATATCTCGAATGACGATGTGTGATCTCACGCCTTTGTTGTAGCCACGTAAAGATATTGATATAATAATAATAATAATAATAATAATAATAATAATAATAACAGTAGTAGTGCCTAAGCTGCATTATTAGAATATATCCCAAGTTGCTGAACATTTTTTGATCTGCGGCGTTGTTGCATGATTCGTTGCGGCTCTGCAGCTATTTCAGCCGCTTACAATTTGGGCGGGATCACTTTATTCTTGGACTTCTTAATTAAATATAACTATCGAATCGTTTCACCTGTTTACAAAGCCCGCTATACCGCCGGTTCTACAGGCAAAGAAAGTGTGCTTTAGGGTTTTACAAAGTAATTTCCGACTGAATGCCATGAATACTAAAAACTTAACGGACAACTACATTACAGCGCTGGATTCATTGGAATGGCGAACCCTTTTACTTTTGAATTACAGCTGTGGATATCGGAAACTTCGCGCAAGGGAAACATGCTTTATCACATAACGATATACTACCCCTTAGCACCGAATTTCTAAAAAGCAAAATTAGTACACCGTTCAAAGTTCAAAAGTTACAGGTTCTGGGATGCAAAGAATGATATGGCCAAACGTCATCTCAAAGCGCCTTCTGTGCCTAAGGAAATAAAACCAAGGGCCACCATTTCCCAAGCAGTCGCAGTAATTCTATTTTTCAATGACATGTCGAGAAAGTGTGCCTGTTTCGTGTGGGGGAGGACAAGGTCTTGATAGTGTACCATCCTTTTCAACTTGAATATAGCTAACGATATAAATCCTTAGTTATATTCTGTGCCATTGCGGTCCACAAATTTCTATTAAGTCTGGAACTCATACACAACCCATTTTTGCACTTAGAACCGCCATCTAATATACCTCTAACCTCCAATCCTCCAATTTCTCCTGGGCAGGCGACAAAACTCTCGAAGTCATGCCGCCAAAGGACAAAACCAAGAAAAGCAATAAGCCCAAGAAAACCGACGTGCAGAAAACGAAGAAAACCCCTGCAAAAAACGACAAAGGCAATGACATAGAGATTGACAAAGAAAGTAGCAACGACGCAAGCACAAGCAATAAGGCTCCAACAAAGACCAAAACTGAGAAAGAGATAAATGCGAAGCAAAAACAACTGAACGAAACTAAAGCAAAAGCCGACCAAGATGCAAAGAACAGAAAGGTACCACTGAAAGGGAAGAGTAAACTCCAGAAAGAAGTCGCCGCCCTGGAGACGGAACTTGTGGAATTGAAGAAGGATATGGAAGGAAAGGGAAAGAGGAAGGAGAAAGAAGACGAAAAAAAGAGGAAAGCAGAAGAAAGGATGAAAAAAGTAGAGGAAAAGAAAAAAAAAGAAGCAGAGAAAAACGATAACCTTGAAGACAAGGGCAATAAGGCAAGGAAGAAAAAGTCTGAAGCAGATGAGGCAAAGATAGTAAGGATTGTGAGAAAGCTCGAGAAGGAGTGGGAAAATCGCGATGCGGAAGCAGAGAAGCAAGCCAATTTCGAAAAAGCCAAGAAAGCTGCCCTTCGCAAGCGTAACGAGAAACAGGAAATTGCAGATGAGGAGGCCGAGCGACGGTACCATGAAGAAAGCCTCAAGAAGGAGGCCGAGCGAATTAAGGAACAACAAGCGGAAGGCGAGAGGCTGCTACAGGAGAATTTTGCTAACATCCCTTGGCCTCTTGAGGGAACCGTGAAAAGGAAAGCCCATCTTTCCCAAGCTGAAATAGCTGATATTGAAGAACGATTCAAAATTTATATCCGAGATGCATATCCCCACCGTTTACAGGCATACTTACTTCGCAATGAAAACGCTGCTGAGATTTTCCGCGTACGAGGAGGTCCTATGTTACAGGAAAGGGTAGAAAAACTTTATGAGGAGCAGCTCCAAAACCTACCACATACTTGGATTACAGGCGACCCAGACATAGACCGGGATGGGCGTGGAGCATATGAAGAAAGGAGAGGGACATGGCACGCTCTGCTAGACCGCTACTATCATGCTATCGGTTGGCCTCGGAGGAATAACATACATTGGTCGGAGAGGCCAGAACTCCAGCGGCTCATGCACGATCCGAAACGCTTTGCTGACACAGCGAGGTTATCAAACGAAAGAATCAAGATGTGCCATGGTGATGTTCAGGCGTTGAGGGGGATCTTCGAAGAGATATTCCTTGGAATCGGATTCAGGAAGACCCGAAACCGCTTGACTAGACATATCCCAGGAGCACCACCTCGAACACGACCAAGCAAAACTCCCGAACGCGATGAACAAGGCAATATTATCAAACCGCAAATGAATACGAAGAGCGATGGAAAGCCAACTAGGAAAAAGAAGGTATTTTTCACCACTAGCAAATGGTTGAAGAGAACAAGAAATGTTGCAAAAAGGAAGTCGAATTCAAAGGGTGATGACGACGATGAAGATGGTGATGGCAACGACACTGAGAAGGAACCGGAAACGAAAAAGCAAAAGACAAGTAAAGCGCCAAAGACCGGCAAGGGCAAAGACAAAGGGAAGGATGGCGAAAAGATAGTTGAAGTTCCGGTTGAGGTTGAAGAGGAGCCTGGGGAGGTGTCTGAAGGCGGCACTGACGAAGAGGAGGAATACACCGACTCATAGTACTGACAGGAATATCGCTGTCTGGAAGGAGAGAGAAGGTCAATACAAAGTTGGTGAACTTTTGAATTTGTAGTTTTGCTTAAAGTACTAGTGTTTTTTTGGGGAGCTCCTGCAGTTGATTTTGTATGTAGTGCGTAGCTGTGTAGAGTTTAGGAATTGCAAAGTATTGGGACCTATAATAACCGTGATTGATTGATTGACGAGAAGCTTCATAGAATAGCGCATGACAGACAGGCGTTGTAATAGGAAACAGTACGCGGTACACAAGTATACCTTAAATAAACGATTGTTGGGGACACAACTAAAGTTCAGCGATTCGGATTCGGATGGTCATGGACAGCACCGCACTATTCAACGGTCGATATATATATACAGAGAATCACAACACAGGGAGAAACAGGATATAACTTGTGACGAATGGTACTCTTCTAAAATAGTGTAAGGATAATTATCTGTAGAGTACACAATCCTTCAAACAAAGAAGCGAGTCCAACAGCCGCCATCATCTTGCATAGTGCAGGTATATACCCGTTGCAAGTTAAGGTTGCTCAAGCATCTCTTTTAATCCTTGTAGCCTCGATTTCTTTATCAGCAACCTAACTGTAAGCTATCGCGTTGAATCGAATCTCCTTAAGAACTTTTTGAGCCCCGCGGACCTGAGTGGAGCATCCCACACTTCGCAGAGTACAACTGCATAAAGCGTATCCTTTTTCAAGGCCCATCCCGTTTCGAGCAGCAACTGCGTCAAAGGAAGATCCGAATAAATTGCATGGTTGAACAATCTCGTACTCTTCCAGTTAACGGACCGTAGAAGCAACTTTTTTTTTTCTTGCAGTGTTGGGTACTGGGTGATGCGTCGCAACGTAGCCACCGGATTATGGACATTGAGAGTCTGTAAGAGGCTGGCGATACACTCGCCCGCCATTTCTGGGCTTTCAGAAAGCCGTTTTAGTTTCTTTTCGATAGAAGGCTCCGCCAGCATCGTAAGCCAACATTATATCGCAAGAGGATGAATAAATCAAAGAATGGGACAAAGGATAGGATATTGTCCAGGACTTCCGGGGGGATACTTTCGAGAGTGTCCACTCACCGGGAGGGACTATTCATTGTCGTGGCGCTCATGTCTGCAGAGCGTATGAGATTTGGGAGTGTTGTGAAGGCCAATACACTAATCGTCTTATAACAAGCAGGAGAGAACTCGTGGTATCGACATATGCTATAAAGTTTACAGCTTTAAGAGAATCTAAAATTGGTGCGTTCTCAGACACAGACATAGACAGGTGAGCTGCGCTCCGCGCCAGCAGCAAACCCGAAATTTGTCAATTTATCCGCAATCGCCACGGATCGGTGAGCAGATAGATAAGTAGAGAGCGAAGAGGAAGAGGAATAGCAAGAGGAAAAGGAAGATGGTCTCTAGCTCTGCGAATATGTAAGTCTATGGATCACGAGGAGCTAGGGGTTATCGAATCTTATTATTATCGGATCTTATCATATCGGTCGGTACGCTGACTGAGATATAAAAAAAACTAGACCAGATCTAGCAGTATGCTCCAGAAGAGGTTTAAATGTGGCTATTATTACCGGAATAGGACTAAATGTAGCCATGGTAGCTCAACTCGCTCTACACTCTGAAAAAGAAGTCCTTACTCTCAAAATCAGTTGTAGTGAGTGCTTAAGTTGCCCTAGCCCTGATGCTTTAAAGTTCAATAAAAATTCAAACATATTAGCTAACCTGTTCACGTGACTGAAAAGCAAAATTGCTGCATTCAGATATTCCACTATGTTTAATAGTAGAAAATCGATAACTGTCAAACTACAGGAACAATCGAACAACGTCTAACAACCCAGAGGTAGAGTAAGGCTCAATTATACCGATTGTCAAGGTTTCGAGCATGGCAAGCCCAAGAGAGGACTAAAACCGCAAGAAAACACATTCAGACGGGCCACCCGTAATACGTAACGCACATACTCTGGCTCTTAATACAGTATTGATCGAGCTTTGCCATTCAATTACGCACTTCTAAGTATTGCTGGAGCTTCAAACTACAGTTGATATCTCATTCCAAACCACTTCTCTTACCACACTCAACACTGAAAGCTACCAATCAAGTGATTTTAACTCCTGTGTACTCTAACATCATATTCCACTATGGGTATAGCGTCGTGCACCGATTGTTCAGCACCACCGTCAAATGTATCTTTTGACTCGGTAACATACTGTCATGTTTGTGGATCATTCCATGCAGAGGGGTAAACTTCTAGCCGGAGCACATTTACAGCCTTCCTGATTGGTGTTCTGTAGGTGCTGCTCTTATACTCGCTCGCTGAGAATAGTTGACGTTGAATGTGATCATTTGGCGTTGACAGGGGACAAAAAGCCATTCTCTTTACAGCTGTAGGCGGGAGGGCGAGGGAAGAAGTGCCGGACTTAGTTTCATAGTCTTTTCAGATAAGGAAGAAACTTTGATAGGTGCGTGCGTTGGCGGTGGAGTCATATTGAATTATTTGTTTTCCACATTTAAACACATGTAACCTCCATATATCTATCCTGAAGGTTAATCTCAGCTTTTCGCATCACGTCCAGCAGATACAAAGACTGAGCAGTTCTATGGTTGAATACTATCTTAAAATTAGGATCCGAAGTACTTCTGCTATTGGTACTTTGTGAAAAACAAAGAGTAGAAAAAGCCAAAACAAAACGAAAATCATCGTCGAATACCGTACACCGAGTGAATGACAGCTGTGGAAGGGTATACCAGCGTTGAAAAGGTGGGGAAAGCATGCACCCCTTCTTATCCGTTGGTCTATTCCCAAACCTCTCCGGGGGTGAGAATCCAAATCACGAGTCTGAAGTCGCTTCCCTCCCCAACCGAGCAAGAATCGTCAGTATGCATCTTTGCATGCATAGCTAAACATAGTTAGCCTCCGCATATCCCGGGTCCAATGACGAAGGCAGGACTCTCACCGCCCCAAGCCCCCATTCCTCCATGACCAACCACAACCTCAAGCTTTGGGTCCTTACGATCTTTGAGCGCAGCCTCGGGTCCGAAAAGCTCAACGATCGCATCGTAGCACTTTTTTCCGTCGCCGTTGACGACGGAAGGCAGGGGGGATGATGAGTAGGTCTCATCCATACTCTGAATACCTAGCGATAAAGTATTGTTAGTACTATAGTCGTTTGTATTACCAATGGCGAAGCAAACGAAGAACTCACGTTTCTTTGTCCACCTTCCATCAAACCCCCAAAATGTTTCGCCAGCTGGAGTGACGTCGGCCAGCAAACGTCCGTCGTTATCCATCTCAACACTGACCTCCACTTCTTGCTCGGTGGCCGAAGCTTTCATGTCTGGGTCGACAAGGTGAACAATTAACTCATGTTTCTCGCCATGCTTGGAGTGGTTGATGGCAACACGAGAGACAGAGGTCGAAAGTGAATACCTCTTGAGGTGGAGGTTGGAGACGGAAAGAATGATAGTGCGCGTGTTCGGGAGGGCAGGAGTTGAGAGGAGGATCGACATAGTTTTTATGGATGTTTGATGGATCGCGCTAGTGGATCGCGACTTGCGGAAGCAAAAATAGTGCAGCGATGAATGTTGAAGAAGCGTGTAGTGGCGAAAGTGAGGTGCGCTTGTTTAGTGACGGGATGTCGAGAAACATGATGGTGTCCACAAGGGTGACAGTGCCACAACGTTGAATGAAAAATACCCTAAGCAAACGGCTTCAAGAAGCTAACAAAAAAATTAGAATAAAGTCCTTATCCGACTAACAGTGACACAAATTGATAACCGGGAATGCGTAATTGTGTGATTTTTGTACATCATTCCTTTATACATCATTCCTTCATTCGAATTATCCGACTCTGATTCGGCTTAAATTGAATCAGACAAAGACAGCGCAAGATATAGACAATGATCTGAGGTAGAACTAATACAATACCCGTAAAGCTGCTATGGAAACTTAGACGTCAGTGCTAAATCTAGCAATGTTCCGATGATGGAATCACATCCCAGCACAGGTATAGCCAGTTACAATCATTCCAACCTCCCACCTGCCTGGCGATATTCCACCATTCTCTGCTCCATTCTAGCAGCCCAGTACCCACGTTCGTAAAACCTGACTGTTTTGACAACTCCAGTCATGAGTCCAGCTCCGATCGCCCAGTAGACAAGCATTACGAATTGATCGTTGTAGATAATTGTGAGGCTAAACAACAAGACAAAAGTCACAACCCAGACGATCGGAGAGAGAGCAATTGTGACAGCCAGAACCTATCTCCCAGTTAGCGGAGGTAATTTGATACTTTGTGGAAAAAGAACTTACAACCCCTATTTCCAGAATACCCAATAGATAATCCAGGCTCATAACAATCAAGTAAGAAATACTCAAGTAGCGCCGGATAACTTGCCATTTATTTTGGATGAATTCTGTAGCAGCAGCGACAATGACGAAAACTCCAACTAGCTGTATACTGATTTGGATGATATCAACGAGAGTTGGATTCTGTAGCCAGATTGTAATAGAGCCTGTACCTAAAACGAGATATAGGGTGTGTTTGGGTGTGATGCGTTTCTATACCACTGATCAGCTACCAGCCCAGGGTTTGTTCCGCGTTTCTTACTAGATAATGCAAAAAGGCGCTTCTCGCATCGTTAAAAATTTGGTAGGGCGGACTAATTCGACTCCACTGAAAAGCCGGACGCCTCAAAAGGTTGGCGTCTATCGCACTTTGCTCCTCCAGTGAAGACCTATTGTCTTGCCCACCGCTCTTTGGTTTTTCTACTGTGGTAGCTGAAATAGAATATGAGTTGTCATCGACGATGATGTTCGGCACCCACATCTCTCTAGGCCGTGTCATCAGCGCCGTAGAATCAGACTTCTGTACCACTTGATGCATAGAACCGGAATTCACCGGAAAAGGTTGCACATTTTCATCCCAATAAGAGTCCGGTGATGAGCTGGTAGGAGTCGCATGGTTGGAACTGTCATCGCCGGAAGGCGTACCCTCCCCATCAGTGATACCCTGACCAGAGCTCGAGTGTGATGGGGTATAATCAGCGGTAGAGCTAGGAGGCGTTCCCTCACCCCCAAGCCCGTCAGAACTGTAGTTGTGCTGTGAATGCCTGAGGTCTGTTAGCACTGATAGCGGCAGGCGTCCACGATAGCGCGCCATCAAATCCTCCGGACTACCCGGCACTGGCTCTCGATGAAATAGTGCACGGGGAGGTAATCTTTGTGTATCGACTTTGACTAGGATTTCAGAATCTTTCATCCCATTTGATCCGACGCTGCTGTGTTCCGGAGACATCGGTTGCCCAGTTATCTTCCGTGGCGTAAAGCGGAAAAACGAAGGGATGGGAGAGTTCATGTTGGCGGCGGTTGGTGGATGGGTTGGACTGCCGCTCATGGTGAGATTCTAGGGGTTTGGGTTAGTCATTGGGGTGGGGGTTCAACCTGGCTTGAGCGCTTTACCGTTGACACAGTGCTTTCTCCACTGGCTGGAGAAGTGGGCCAGATGGACACTAAAGAGTCCTGTCGAGATGGAGTCTGCAGATACCAACGAGTCACTTGGAACTAGTGAAGTTGACAACAGGTCACGGCAACATACCACCACATCCTGGAGTGTGCACCAGCCCACGCATGACAAATATACGCTTGGTAACTAAGTAGAACGGCTTTTCACATTTCTATTTTGGCATCTCTTTGCATCTCTTTGCATTTGAAGTCAGCTGCTCCAGTTGAAAGGCACCGGGTCATGTATTAATGTCAATCGAGTTGAACAGCTCTACTTTTAAGGACCCACAAATCACCACATCCAGTTCATTTTTGGGACACCCATTGCCAAATCTTCTAATTTCCTTCAAAAATCCCAGCCTCCAATAACATCCGTCTACAATGGACAATCAATCGAACGGTTCCGCAGCTCAATCTCCTTCAGCAGGGACAACTTTCGATCCGAACGACACCCTCTTGACATCCGAACTCGAACTCCGCCTCCAACGAGCCGCTAAGACTTCTAGCCATGCGGAGTCTTCTGCCACTACACAGGTCGACGTGCCGTCTCCAGACACTATCCTCCCAGAGCCCTCCCCTATCGAATCCGATATCACCGTTGATGACTCTTTCTTCAAATCCAACTCCATTTCGTTTGACGAAATACCATGGGCGGAGCAGATCCTAACAATGGCCGCTGATTTGGAGCTGCGCCGATCCGCTGCGGAGATGACACCGGAAACAGAGGAGAGGGAGGCAGCGGAGGCAGCGACTATGGACGAGCGAGTTGCAGAGGCAATCAAACAGATCAAGAATCAAATGCCAGCTTGGGCGCTCATGGAGATGATTCGTAATTTGGAAGTTCGACATGGGGGCCGGTTTAAGGATGGAGTTGACCGCTTGGGTATTCATGCGCCTACTGTAGAGCAGAGGAACGCCGAGTGGGAGGTGCTTGGATGGGGTGGTTAATGCTAAATATCGTTTAGAAAGGTATCTAAACGACGGTATATTAAGATTGATGCTTGCGGGATTAGGTTTACTTATCTTCAACACTGGTTGATGGGTATATCTTGTTAATTCATAATCAGAAGGACTGGATGGAATCATGGGCCCGGGGACATAAATACTTCCGCTGCTGTTATATCGCCTTGTGTCTGGCTCTGAGTCCATATGCTTGCTTTCGTATACTAGCTGCTCTCTTTTCGTTCACTGAGCCATCTTGCGAGCGATGTGAAAATCTGGCTAACAAGAGCAGATGTGCAGTTAATGCACGACTTTGTACATTGTGGATAAACTCGCTAGAAGCAGGGGGTCTACACGTCGAAAACCCAGTATGGGGACACCTAAACCTCTAAACCTTAGGCGCCCATGCTAACCCGGAATATGACAGGGTTAGGGTCTTAGGTGTCTCTATACTTAGTTTTTCGAACGAATAATGCAAGGAAGGGGTTGTCCTGCCTCAACGATGTGATCCTACGAAACACGAGCACCTTTCCCACACACTCTCTCAACCCACATATTTTCGCCGACACTCACCTTTCCACCGCACCTTTACACCTTCACAACTTTACTATATAAACCCCCATCTCTCCCCTCCCTCTTCCTGATCTTGCCTGACATCCCCTGCGCTTTGTGTGTAACCCTCTTCCATTCTTCTTCACATATATTTTTACACGCTTCCTGACCCCCCAACTTAAAGCAGCTTCAACATATGGGCTTTTGTGATGGTGGCGGTGGGTACGGAGCCGTGTTAGAATAAATTACACCTTGTCAGGTATACCATCGAGGTTACCTTGAGAGCGCAGCTAGTCTGTCTGCCGGCCATATTTTCGTACCCAAGCCGTCTGGCAGACTAGAGCGCAGTAGGGTGCTACATATCAAGTATATAAATAGATAGATTTGGAGTGGAAACGATGCATGCACGTCTGAAGTTTGGATGGGGATGCTGGTGAGAATGCGACACATATCCTTGTGAAGACATGAAGTACATGAGTTTCGGAATGAGCATTATAAGCATCTATAACTTTAGTTTGTTGAACTTCGATCTCAAAATCTGTTCGATGTTGGGTGCGAAACCAAAGATAAACTGTACAATAGTAAACATATGCACGTGACCAAATATCTCTCTAAACCCAACCCCAGAAATCAACGACATTCCTCTTGGCTATATAGTTTCTACATCTCGACTTTGATATTATTCATTTGCATTTACTTTCCATCATGGCTACCATCAAGTATATGAATGACAGTGAAAAACTAAAGGTTGTGGTTACCAATTCCATCTCCATGACCGCAAGTATGGCAGATAAGATCTGAACAGCGCTTAGCGGCATATTGAAATCAATCCAGGAATCGAGTGAAGTCATCTGGCTATATAGGAGTGAGCTCATTACGCACAACTCGATCAACGTTGGAATAGTACTTGACAAAAAATGGCACTAAACGAATCGGGAGCACGGTGCCCCAACCAGACATTCTTAAAGTAATTCCTTGGTCCGTCTTGATACTTGCTCTTCTTAAATTCTCTCGTTTTAACCCCAAAAATTTCAGATATCACCCCAACCCCAAGTTTTTACTATTCACCCACCATGGTTAAGAAAATCGATCTCATCAGTAGAAACACCGATTTCCCATGCTCGAAAGGATTTCATTAACCTCTCCCACTTCACAGATCATGAAGACGTCAACTTTGACAACATCCGCCACGCCGATAGCCACCGACTCGCCGCCCAACGTTTTAAGCGCGGTATATATCCCGCCTCCTTTACGCCCATTCATCTGTAACTCACCATGAACAGCAACCAACACAGCCCTCCGAATCGCCGGTAAAGTCCCCGGAGGCCTCAAAGTTTCAGTCGCAGCAAGCCTAGTCTTCCCTCCGGAGCCCGACAAGGTCGCATTCAAAGTATCCCTTACCAGCCACCCTCATCCAAACGCCGAACCGTTTGAAGACAACGAGACCGCATATCAACCCAACAAAGTATGGTTCAAAGTAAACCGGCAGGGTAATGTGCCGAATATGGAGAAGTATGTGTCATACAATGAGGAGGACCTCGAGGTTTGGACCCCATCCCCGGTCTCGTCTACGACAATTCCGAGAAGCTGAAGAATCTTTAGCGATTTGAGTTCGAGGTCGATTTAACTGCTTCGCGGAAGAAGAAGGTTATCAATATGGCCGATTACGAAGTTATGAAGCTGTCATTGAGATGCGATCAGGTCGTTCAAGGTATTTCTTATGCTTTTGGAAGTGATGATACATGAAGCTGATCCCCAATGACAGATAATGTTGTTGGCACATTTATCAAAAAGCTCAAGCCCCTTGAGAGCTCGCGCTTTGGGGTCTTTTTTAAGTATGATCCTAAGACGCATTCGGAAGTTGCAAAGATCCACCGTTTGAAACCTGGTCTTACTGCCCCATCCATCAATTAGGATCCGGCCTAAATCAGGGTGCCGGCTTATTGTTCCCTTTCATAAGCGGTTGTGCGGAGGGCCTCGCGAGTATGTATAATGCTGGTGATCACTAGTCGTTTTTCATCTCTTGGAGATGATTTTCTCAACGTCGTTCTATTTTGTATTTGTTGCGGCTCTCGACATTATTCTCGTTTCTACGCCGAATCTTGCACGCACAAAGTGATTATCTATGTGCATTATCCAATTATACTGTATTGATTCGTCGTATTGTGTTCTTCTTGAAGTCTTTAAATATATATGATTTTCGTGGTAAGTGACTGGTGTGGGCGATTCGTCCCTTAGTGCTTTGTGAGTTATTGCGTTTTGTTACATATGTACAGGTACAGGGACCTGATACGAGCTTACCGTAAGCGGGGCTTATGGTAAGGCTTGTATATATCTCGAGTCTTTCTCTTCTCTTCTCTATACCTTAAGTCTATACACGCACACGGTTCTCCCCTATATTGTAACACGTTCTTTGGCTTTAATATGGTTGACTACTTTCGTTGGCTAGCATTCTTGATTAACATAATTCTTTTCCTCGCAGAAGGTGATCAGCGGAGCCAAAGTCAACGTTATGTTACGATAGTTGACTCATGGTGACTTTCGTTGACTGCGGTAACAAGTGGTAACCACATAGCATAAAACACATCACGCTAAATGAGAGCGAGAACATGAACATGAACAAGTTTCGCTTTAAGCTTCGTATTCAACTACAAACGGTAACTAAATCCAGAAGCTTATTGACACCCTCGTCTCTAGTAACATGAACGATATGTACCATTGAAAGAAACCCAAGCGAGCTCAGCCAAATGAGATGGATAATATAGAATCATTCCAAGCCCACATATTCAAACAGAAACCTCCCTCTCTTCCTAACACCAATCTTATCAATGAGACTGGCAACTGAGACCAGTTCCTCCTCACCTCCAAATTCAACCAAAACTTGGCTGCCGGGCACAAGCTCAAAGTAGTCACCCTAGAACTCGGGAACAACGGTAGCTAGTGACGAAAATCTATCACAAGTTAGTCATGAGTTTTCAGAAAAGAAGGGAAACAGATACGTACAGGATAGAATCGACAACGGTGAGGATCAAAGAGAAGCCGTTTTCCCCCGAGGCCAATGATAGTCTCGAAATTCTTGATGCGTTCCTCGGTGTTGATTGAAAAATCAGCATTGGTGGTAGCCGATATCTATCGCAATGTTAGCTCTGTTATGTTCAAGTCAATTGACGAACCATTTCGTTCAAATAGAGATTGTTCAGAATATGATCGATGTCATTTTACTGGAGAGGAAGTTCAGCAAGGCAGCCATCAGCAGAGTCGACAACCTTGATCTTGGAAGATGAAGATGTAGATATAGTAAAGTCTGAGTAAATTACGTTCTATTGTCAGTAAACGTCGAAGATGCCAAATGCTATAAAAGGAACTCACAACGGGTATATAATGGAGTGAAAGATATTGAAATGTGAAGCAGATAGTGGATAGATTTGGAGCAATAGATGGGAAGAAAGACATTGAGGGAAGAGAGGGAAGAGATACCCAATCTCTCAAGGAGTATTTCTTCCAGATCCCTAGCGTTTACAGTTATCATTGTTTCATATTGTCAATCACAATGTCAACCACCCTTGAACCGTGTCACCTTCGAAACGTTAAGGCGAATAAGAACACCCTTCCGATTTCTTATCTTTCTAACGTTCTTTCCCTCACAATTCAATTACCGCCATCTTCGACTCCCAGAATTTGGTACGGCGCTTCATGTGGGTTGAGTAGAAGAAATCTGCGGGTCCCGTCCGCGAACAGTGGGAGCATTTTATGACTGGTTCCTCAGAGTCCTTCCGCATCCCACAAGCAATAAAAAGGTATAATACCAACACATCGCGGGCCCTCTATTAGGGTCTCGGATATTCTTGATGTAATTGCAATTACGATGCTTGAACCTAGTAGCTAGATATGTTTAATGTCATTATACCAGAAATCGATGAAGGATTTGGGTAACGCAACTTCTTTCCTGTCTTACAGCATACTAAACAAGAAAACACCCTTATCGGCGGAAACGCAGGTACATAATCCATACAACATTGAAGACTACTAGAGCGTGATCTGGATGAACCTAGACGTTCTTAGAATTGCCGTATGTGTGAATATATTATAGGCATACCTGTCAGACTAGTTCAACACGTCCATAATGTCCATAGCTGCAACTTTGACACCTGCCTCGTTCACGTGTTGACGAAGACGACGGCGACTCTGCCAGGCGCATAACGCGCCTCAGACATTCTATTGGCGTTTCGGGAGTCCTTGGGGTTGCCGCAGTTCAGGTACATCTTCGTGGAGTATATAAAGGCTTGTTAGGACGAGGGGGTTTGGCGTTGAAGGCCTAATATCTGGAACCTCTTCTGGTATCCGTTGCCACAAGTCGATGAATAAGACGGCTATTCTGTAGTTCTTCGGCCGGTGTCTTGTGTGCTCTTGATCTGGCAGCGCTTCGAGTGCCATCTGGCGGGCAGCCCGCCTCAGACGTTTAGTTGGCGTTTCGGGAGTCTTTAGAGTCCTCGAAGTTCGGTTCATGGAGCACATAGAGGCCTATTAGGATTGGTATTGAGGGCCCATTTTCTAGCGCCGGCCATTGCAACTGGACCTCTTCAAAAGTTGGTATCTGGGAGTCGCTGACATCAGTATTGGTTTCATCAGAATGTTCTATAGGAGCCGAGGCATCACTAACCACAGTATCAGTGCCGGCGATAATACCATCTGCAGCAAAAAGGACCAGGAGCAACGGCAAATCCAAGCCAGCACGAGAAAGTTCTGCTGGAGAAGGGAAGACACGATCAGGAGCTCCTTCATGAACAGAAGGAATCCCATCGGCTGGTTCATCTGAAGTAGGTCACCAACAATATCATCAGCGCCGGCGATAATACCATCCTCAATAGACGGAACATGAGGAGGTGCCCCTTCAAAGTCGGTGGCAAAAGTTCGGAAAGCTGAGGAGGCACATCATCATTGCCAATAACATCGTCAATAGGAGAGGTGATGATGGAACCAGAAAACGTTATTTCATCAACAGTGAAGCAGCAGCACGGTGAATATTCCTCCGTTGTGGCGAATATAAAGGCTTATTAGTCGAGGCGGAATTAGCGTTGACGGCCAATTTTCAGACCGAACCTCTGCAGAAGCTAGATCTGAGAAGGCCTACCTCGACCCAAATTTCCACGAAACGAACCATGAGGTTTGGGCGAATTCTGGAAGCACTCACATAGATTTGGAACTGTCGATAGCCAAATTGGCACTTCCTTCCCTTCTGGAGATTGACTCTGCAGTGTTCCCAAGCGATCAGACGATTCCGGTATTGTATGTTTAGCTATGTGTTAGTCTTGTCGGGATTGACATCATCGAGAGTCTGAAATGTGATATAATATCCCTGGGGACTTGGGTGATGGTGAACAACTGCAAGAGTTGGTATGAACATACGGAACTTCGCATGTTTCAGGGTGGATGGGTTTAAGACTTGGTTCAGATGAGGGCAAAGGACTTAGAATGCATTGGGGGCATTGTGGGCAAAATGTGACGCTGATTTCTTGGTTATGATGTCGTTTTGATGTCGTTTGCAGATTCAGATCACACAGTTTATTCACAAGTCATCACTCAGTTCATAATTAATCACAAACTTAACTATAAACTATATATCAGCTAAACTACTTAATACACCATTTCTCAAGATAGTATTCTTCTAAAAAGTCACATACTTATATAAAATTTATTATGATTTGCATGCACTAGGAACCTGTAGGAATTTAGAGGAATCTGGATGTCACTGACCAACTACATCTGTTGGTATTCAATGATACCGGTGGTATTTTAGACGCTTTCAGACATCTACTCGTCAGATTTTTAAGTTATCGGCCACCCTTGAACCCTAACCCACACTAGAGCTATCTTAAGAGTCATTTTAAGCGTTGGGCTAACTCATTTAAACTGTGGTTAGGGTTAAGAGTGACCGAATACTTGAATATCCGATGAGTACATACTTCTAAAGTGATGCCATGTAGGAGATCCCAGGGTAGTGATCCTCTTTAATTACAAAATTTCCCATCGTGTTTGGTAACGGTAAATCTAAAGCTAAGGTATGTATGATCTACAAAGCAGTCATGATTATGCAGGGAACGCTCAATAATATCAAGAATCAGGCTGCAATTGACGATTGGAGGTCTCAAGAGTCGTTGAGGAAGTTGACATTATCGGACGAGGAGGATGACCAGGTTAATTTTTTTATTGCGGAGGATGAAGCGACGGGGAGGGGAGAGTGGAGAGAGTGGTCGTTGACAGTAAACTTGGATATGGGCCAAATGTGGAGTGCAGAGCTGGAACTGATCTTGAGGTGCAGGTGCGATAGATTGCATACGTCGCAACGCGATGGTAAACACCGCTTTTCGCCTACGACGATCTTGAGCATGCGAACGACGAAAACTGAGAATAATTGGACCTGCAACAGAATCACGGGTAGTCTGTCTAGCCTATAGACAGCTCTTAGTCACCAGCGATCAAAGCCGGGTGACAGAATATTTATTGTGTCGTAGCTCTGGAGCTGCAGAAAGAAGTCTCGTCGGTCTACTTAAGGACGTTGGTGGAGCGCCCGTACACCAACCGTCCGCTAGCGTCACACAAACTGGGGTCCTTGTTAAACCAAGACGGTATCCATTCAAGTAGGTACCCCAAGAAGGACGATGCAGCCACACGACAACAGCCCTTTAAACCTCGTCCATCTGTAGTCGCCATCGTCCGGTACTCCCACCCCCAGACTACAACTTCCTCATCCCTCCAAAAAAGCACCGATATCCATGGGGAACCGCGCAAAGAAAGCCAAGAAAAGCCTTGTGCGGCCCCCAAAGCCGGCGGTCACGGAGACTCCCGTCAAGCAGGCGCCCGAACAAGTCGCAGCAGTGGGTTCACCTGCAGTACCTCCCAAGGCCGAACCCACCAGTCTTAACGCTGATGCATCGGCAATGGTATACATTTCAGGCTCTGTAGGTGATTTTTCTAAGTGGAAACAGGGGAAAGCGCCACGTCTCTCGCTCAGTTCACGTCCTCGTCACCGCATTTCCAGGCTGACGACAATTCTTCCTGATCGCAAACCTTCCCAATCGCTTACTTCATTCATCGATTCACTTCCTCAGGACGTGAAGAAGAACGTTGTGGAACATTACTGGGCAACTCGCCGCTTGATATCCGGCTCTCTTCCTGAAATCGGGGTCCAGTTTCCTGATGACGCTCACCTGTCCGACACTGCAATGGATGACTATAAGAAATTGGTCGAACTGCAATCTTCACGTTATGCAGAGCAGCTGGAAATATATGAAGAGCATATGTGGGCTCCATTGGCAGCGATGTGCGCCGATAGGTGGGCGTGGGTGAAGGATGCATATAAGGTACAGTATAAAGTGGGATTGGTATCCGGGAGAAAGCTGACAGTTGCAAAGTTAGCTCAAGCCCACTGTGCACAGGCCTACTACAATGACTTCAAAAACTACGAGAAAGCGAAACTTGCTAGGAACCGGGGAGAACGTGCTGCCAAAACCCACCAGAACGTACAAAATATGATGCTAGTTGGGGACCACTTCCAGGAGGACCGTTACGTTGGACCCGATGCTGTGTGCATCGGCAGACGATTTCCATGGAGAAATGGCAACAAGAAGGGGGAAATATACTACAACTTCTTGAAATCCGAGCTTGATCCGGTCGTCACGGACACACTGCAGACGATCAGTGACTATGGTCCGGGCAATATTCCGTTAGCATACGGCGTGGCTGGCGAGATGGCGATGGACTCTGCAATGTACCACCGAATGTATTCCGAAACTCTCGGACTCTGGCACCATCCACTAAATCCTTCTATCCGCTCCAGACTTGGCCTTTCATCGTGGTCGGACATCCAAACTCGCAGTGTAGCTTTGAATCTTGGATATCACTATTACCAGCGTAGTGCGCATCTCAAAAATACGCTTCATAAGATGGTTGAATTGCGCAAAGAACACGGCATTTATCACCCTTCACGGTCAGGAGATTTCCACAATGGCCACGACTCACTATGGATAAATGCTATAAGTGAAGCACTCAACACTTACGCCAATATGGAAATTCAAGATCAGTTCGCTTTAAAAGCCCGTATCTTAGCGGGGCACGACAACACCAGCTGGTATGCATTTGACGTCCGCGAACTGGGACCGATGATGAATGCGCTCAGGGCATACCACGATTTGGATGCGAACCTTAGGACGGGCGGGGATGTGACAATCGCCCAGGCGGACGAGGAAGGAAGCCTTACGCAGGATCCCAATGAACTTCGCCCGAAGTCTAAACCAGAAGCCCCCAAAATCGTGGATATGCACATTGATGGCCTGTACGATTCGATCTTCATAGACACGCCAAAATCTTCGAGCGAGCGTACATCTCACCTCCCAAAAGATTTATTCGTCATTGACGAGCAGCGAGCTCTCCAAGGTATCGCATTTCATATGGAGATGTCTCGTCTCACAACCCGTCTTCACAACACTATTCGGGATCCTGAGAAGCGGATGGCGTTCCTAGGTCCAAGGAGCCCCGACGGAAGACAAGCCCCCAGACTTAAGCTTGACAATAATGTGAGGGTAAGACTGAGAAGGAAGGGTGACCCTGAAGGTGCTTGGAAGGGAACTGTTCCCACAGTTACGTTGGGAAAGTTCTTATATGAGCAGTTGCAGCATGTTTGCTGTTAGCGGCGACGGGGTTTAGAATTCTTCGGATATGGAGCCCGATAATCCTTGAATTTTGGTAGCCAATTTTAATACGGTGGATATTCGGTTCGCAGAAATAAGGTTGGGACAGACTTGATTTTCTTCTTCTCTTTGAGTGAAAGCTGGATTTTGTCTTATTTCGCCAACTCGTGAAGTTGGTCCCCAAAGGCAGCCCCAGTAACCACGTGACCTCAGAAATTTCGCTTGCAATCTAGAGTGAGACAAGCCTTATGGGTTCATAATTTAGAAGTTTAGTGCAATTCATCAGAGCCTATCGACGGCGCAGTAGTATAGCCCTGGAAGTCGATCTGTGAGCAATATGTAACAGTGCAGAGCTCCCCGGTCCGAGAGCAAGAGTGATGCCTTTGCAAGGGAGTAGCTGGGAGCCCTTGGGAGCGGGGGCGAACACTTTTGCAATGATCTAGTTTGTTCTGCCCTGTAAAATTGACAGAGGCTGGCTATCGGAACGCCTAGTTTTCGTTGGTATTATGTTTGTCTCTATCGTTCAAATGTCTGAAGGCACTACACTGCACGGAGGTGCACGTGCTACTACTGTCAGTAGCTACTCGGTACTGTTGCTCGGAGGACGGCTGCCACATCAATACCATAGCTTCCGTTATCCCGAATCCGGAGATACTCATGCTTATACTTTCTACCGTCGAGAAGTGATCCTCATCATCACCGATGTCTAAGCTACCACTGGCCAGTAATCTCAACCAGTCAGTCTGGTCAGATTGGACCTTCCATTGAACCGTTCAGGCGTTGTGGAGTCTCACTGCCTCCAGTCTGTACTAAGAGCGGCCTCAAAAATTATCTGAATATCCTGTCTACGAATCTGCAGATAACCGGGCGTATTGCATACAGGTCTCAGCCGGAGATGAGTCTCGTATGGCCGGAGACGGAGATGTCTTGTATGGCCGGAGACGGAGATGTCTTGTATGGCCAGAGACGGTGATGTCTCGTATGGCCGGAGATGACTGTTGACTCTGATACGGGCTGATGGCATTCAGCCGTACTTGCACTTTCATATATATTGGCCTTGCGGCCCTCTTAGATAGAATACAATCAAGCTTCTCTAGCATCACTATTTCAACAGGGCGGTCAATATGACCCTTGAGAACATCGATGTCGTTGACATCATGACCGATGCTCCGCACGAATAGACTATCGTCTAGCTTCACAACCGGCTTGCTGCTCTTATGTTTACCTCTAAGGGCAAGGTCAGCGGCAATTCTTCGATGGGCATTCGTCATTCACTACTGATATCAAGCAAAGATCACCTTGCTCGTCGTGGTTACTGTCGGTCACTTTATTGCGTTTTCTCTTCGCTCATATTGACTGTACTTTTCAATCCTTCGAATGGAAACTATCCCACTGCAAGAGGGCCAAAATCAAGGTATCTGAACAGGGTCCCAAGGAACATCCATTCTAATGTCGGCGATCCGGATGCTGACGCGCAGTGGAGAGCGTTTATCGATTTCCACTGGTACCACCTCTTGTTATCATACCGAAGCCGAGTTCTGTAAGCGATACCACTCGTGCTGTTTCTCTGGTGATCCGCAACAGCATCGCAAGAGGTTTGGTTTGAATCATGTTCTTTTTGTTGATATATGTGACTAATTGGTCGGTAGGATGTTACTGTAATCATGGAGCTAGAATTAAGATTCGTGTTCAAAGCAATAACGTCCGCAAACCTCGCAATAAGAACGATTACTCGTGTGTTCGTTATTGTTGACACATATATTCTGCGGTGGGTGGAAAACTCGTCGATTGTCTCCCGTCTATCTAGTCCAAAGAAAAAGAGAAAAGGAGAAAGCTAAATGGACACGAAGTCCACAATGCTATACTAGAAATGGCAACCCACGTAACAGCGAAGCAGTCACATAATGCCGGTCGATGATCTCGGGCGAAAGCCCATTATCTCCGTCAACAGTTATAGGACTTGTTGGATTCGTGGGAGAACACGGAGAGCTGAACGCGGTGTGATGGTATTTAGTGCCACAAGATTTTGATTCCGAGTTTTACATTTTGACGAAAATCTATGCAGTTTCATCGATAAGTACAGATTCGACCCTCTAGTCAAGAGACTTATGTGGTACGTCTTGGTGAATCGACTCAGGGCAATTGCAGATGAGGGATCCGAAGTTGTCGCACTTGCTGTCTTTGTCGACTCAAGATTAACCCAAGAGAAGTTTACCCCATCCAGCTCAGATATATTCTAGCATCAGCAACGCGCTGAGGGGTTTGAAAATTTAAAGGCTTTTTTCCTTCATTCTTCAAAGTAGCTAATTAATGTTTTTAAATTTCAAAACTCCAGTGTAGAGTAATACTGAAGAAAATATCTTCATGTTACAATGTGTTGACGACTTCAAGCAATGTCACCTACCTGACCATTCCAAAAGATGCTACAATTTTTGTGGTAATATCATTAGGATACTTGGAACGCTCTTTAATATAATTCGACGGCCTCAATTCCCAATCATGCCGAGAGCTTTCCCTCCCATCTGGACAAGTCCCACTTTCAACATGAACCTATTTTGCGCCTATAACCCCTATCACTTTGCCTCAATGTAATCAGACATACGCCGAACTAGCTATGCGCACCATCAAATCCCTCATCCGCGCCATCATTTTCATATCACGCCTGGCCTCCCGCCCTAGGCAGAAACGATCGCGGATATATACAACGACCATGATGAACGCCCCTCATCGCTCAAAGTGAACGTCATCGTCCTCTCTTCATCTTTTCCGTCCCCTGAATGCCCTGAACCGTTGTTGGATAGTTCTAATAAAACAAAATATGCCTTCACTCAGCTCCATTGTTAATAATTTTATTCTTATATTACGAATTAAACGCCGTCGTCATCGACAATGGAAACGGCCAGAATCTCCATACCAAACGAGGGTGAGGACATGTTCAAAATGTGGGTTAAGACAAGGTGTACGCATACTGCTACGCTGGTGTTTGTTTATAGCTGCGAGCATCGGCGGTGTGGAGGGTGTGGGTATGCCACGAATGAACATGTTGAACGTCCTTTTGGGAGTCATATGGAGGGTGAGACGGGAAGGGCGGGCTGTATGGGAATATAGATATTTTGGGATGGGTTTATGGCGGGTTAAATACTTCTACCGACCTTCATTGCTTCGTCGGATGCGGTAATATTGACACTTATGCTTTTCTTTGCATTTTGGAGATTGATGGTACGATGGTTGAGGGTGTTCACGAACAGCATTTCCAGCTGTTCAACATGAGTCAATACCTTATCTATTTATCTTATACTTCAGCCGTCTTCCTCCCCGCTTTATTGACCTTTCTGTACCGAAAACATGTCTTGGTTTAGTTTCGCTATCCGCTTGGTCGTTTGCGTCATTCGAATGAAACGCCGTCAAAAACGACAACAAAGACGCGGGTTAGGTTAGATTGTTGATAGAGATTTAATCTAATAGTTATACACTTGGTTTGTCTGCTCGAAGCATTCTCATTGGTCGGGTGAACTTGCCACGTGGCGCGTGTGGCAGTGGCAGGAACAGTGGCGGGTACAGTGGCGGATATCCACATGTTGACTCAGGATTTATCCCGAAGACCTACAAGTTTTTAGAACGCCATCGAAGCTGCTAGAAAGGATTGGAGAGTGCTTGCTAATGCACTGAGTCATTTGTGTAGACTCATTCACAAATTTTCACTCGCCACCTGCCATTCGCCACTGCTAGCGCCACTCTACCATCTCCAGCAAACTTCAAATTTCTTAGGCATATAAAGGCATGGATTCTACCATTAGACAGTTCGGTAGACAATCATTCAATGGCAGATATACAACACAGCAAACACAGTGGCAGATACACGGCAGCAGATACACTGTGGCAGATACAAAATGGTGGATATACAGAGGTAAATATACAGCGGTGGATATACAGCGGCAGATACAGCAGTGGATATACAACACAGCAGACACAGTGGTTGATATACAGTAGCAGATACAGTGGCGGATATACAACACAGTAGATACAGTGGCCGATACACAGTGGCAGATAAATAGCAGCAGATCCATAGCGGCAGATACACAGCGGCAGATACACAGCAGCGGATACCAGTGTCAGATAAACAGCAGCGGATAGCAGCGTCAGATAAAAAGCAGCGGATACACAGCGGCAGATACAGCAGCGGATATACAACACAGCAGACACAGTGGCAGATACACCATGGCAGATATATATACAGTGACAGATATACAGCCAGATATACTGTACCAGGTCAGGATACATATTCACAGCGGCGGATATACAGAAGTAGTTCAAGATACACAGCACGATATACACGGCGGCGCATACACGGCGGCAGATACACAGCAGCAGATACACAGTGGTAGATGAACAGCAGCAGATACAGTAGTGGATATACAATACAGTAGACACAGTGGCAGATACACAGTGGCAGATACACAGCGGCAGATACACAGCGGCAGATACACAGCAACACCAAATCAAGATACACAATGGTGGATACACAGCAGAAGTCTAGGTGATCTGCCTGATATCGTAACAAGTCCACCATGCTCAACGTTTCGAATCCTGGGGGCAGCAAAGCCGCCACCGATGCTAGTATCAATTATAGATATCCGGGATAACAAACTGGAGTTTGTAGATGATATAGTATAGATACACTTTACGCAATTGTTGATTTTCAAACACTTGTGATATCTGCTGCCTAGTCTCAGATTATATGTAGCACATTGCCATTAAAGTTTCGTATTGACGGACAATTGAATCCTTTGAAACAGTAGATGTGATTTATGCAATGCATTCTCCTCTGCGAAGACTAAGATAGGGGGAACAACTACCGGCCGGTAAAGACACAGGCCATTCATTGCAATGTTTCAACTGCTAGCAACATTAGCATAGAGTGCGAAGGTCTCCGCTAGAATCGGATTTACAATTTCTGCCACCCTGTAATTCCTGTCAGCTTGATTTCTACGTCATGGGATCTGTTCAATCGTACTTCTCATTGCTTCTTGACCGGCGACTCATCCAGGTCACCGAAGTAGTCACTCTCCCGAGGTTCCACGTCCTTCGTTTCTTCTTCCTCCTGCTTGATCTTTCTATCCGCCATCTCCCACCAAAACAACTCACTATCATCTCCGCCGGAGCCTCCCTTCACATTCTGACCTAGGTAGATCACAGAGTCGTTGCCTTCTTCTACTTCCATTGTGTCTATCTTTTCTCGTTCTTTGGCGGTGAAGTCCGGGCGCTTGTTTGATTCCATCATCCGAGTCGTATCCTCAGCCACAATTTTCGCAGCGGCTGGTGTGTTCGCAATATGCAGCTTGTCAAGGGCACCCAGAATAGATTCCTTTAAGTTGCGTCCGTGGCAAGGAGTGGAGGGAACTGGTGGGTAGGGTTTCTCTTCGTGCTTGCGACATTGACGGATAGTGGCTGTGGCTATAGTATGATCTGGGGTGACATGGTGTGTAAGATAGTGACAGAGGGTGCAATCGTAGGGAAGAGAAGGAGGTATGGGGCGAATAGTGGACATTTGTCAAATTCTGTGAAGGAGTTGCATTTATGAGAGGTGGTGGGTGGTTAGATTGGTTGATGAGGAGTAAAGAGCAAAGAATAGCAAAAGTGTTCGCTCCCACGGTAGTCGAGATGTTCTTAGCGACTCGTACCGGCGCATTCATGCAAACACAACAGCATACACACCACTCAGTCGGACCCGAGAAGTAGAGCGCTAGCAGGCTGTTATAATGCTATACCATCACGGCGCAGTTTCTCACGTGTAGGCCTATAAGCTCTAAAACATGAACTTATAAGTCCCGACTCGAATTTGAATATTAAGCTGAGCTGTTATCTGTCCCCATTAACTGCAGATGCGACAAACTGGTGCATCGCCTGGTCGTAGAAAGCAGGAGATATCAGACCACGGTGAGGTACGGCTTGTTTTCTAGCTCTAACCAATGGCGAATAAAAAAAAGCAAATAGTCTAATTGGATGACAAAATTCAGATACTACCAGGGGCTGTGAGTATTAGTCATAGCGCCGGATGTCCTCCCCCAGGATCGAGCCCAAGGCACTGAGTTTTACATTAAAGAGTATTAGGGAATTTTTGATACCAGTATAACAGTATAAGCGTTTGGGGGGGGGGGGGGGGTAAAAAAAGGTTTTAAATTTTTTTAAAAAAGGAAAAAAAA
>Ga0307515_10003808_pt1 | contig 31561 bp, 12 predicted proteins | sample 17_EM_MG_FD_194513 | JGI IMG/M metagenome (GOLD analysis project Ga0307515, IMG submission 194513) | Populus trichocarpa ectomycorrhiza microbial communities from riparian zone in the Pacific Northwest, United States - 17_EM | ecosystem: Host-associated > Plants > Roots > Unclassified | place...
CATTATCTTAACTGATAATTTATTTCTACAATATAGGTTGCATTATTTTTAGTATGAGGCGCAAAAGAGAAGCAAGAAAGAGGTCTTTCAGGTTGAGAAGATGTGGTCGTACATCTCGGAGGCTATTTAGGAAGCTTATATCCAACACGTGACGTCTAAGCATTTTGTGCAGCGATCATGGTCTGGTGTGGATAATTGAAATAAGGAGATTAATGATTCAATTACCACACATATTGACAGATCCATTCTGTTCGTTTTGCATGCAAAATATACGGTAATATTTTGTTTTATTACATATATTTTTTTTAAATTGTTGTTTTATATGAAAATATTTAATTAACAATAACATCATTTTGTAGTCTATGGTTCTTGTTGCAATCCAAGATCAATGGAGTTTTTTTTTGGTAGAAACTCACATGCGAAATAAGGACCGTCGGAAAGGGGTGCAACATCTCGTGGATAGCTGAGCTTAGAAGTTCATGATAAGTTGGATTTCAACAATTTTTTCTTAAGTTATTATTTTTTAACTTTGCCGACTATTTTTTTTTCCATGAAACATATAACACCTTGTCGCAAAAGAGATTTGAGGATGATCCTTCAATCCTTCTGAAACTCAATTTGGATTTGTGGTTGGAGGTTGATTGTCTGGTGGACTTGATAGAAATTAGGTTTATGGTATCTCAAACACTACAGCCAAGGATATACAGACGGGCTGTAATGTATCGACCGTTGGTTCCTTGTGAGTATGTTCGAGCTCCTAATCTCTGACCATCCAGGCGATTGTATAAGAACAAGTCCAAACTTAGATGACCTGACGAGGAGTGATTATTCGAGGAGTTGTTGTCAAACTTCAGTTGTACATGTGGTCACCACGTCACCCACCTAGTCTCGATGAAGATCCATATCTGCCTCCTCTTGCTCTTTTAACTTCTATCATTTAGATAAATTATATTCAAATTGATATTTTTTTTAATTTATAATAAATATTTGGTTTTTTATTTTAGTTTTATTTCTTTTAATTTTTTTTCTGTTTTGTTTATTTTTTTTAAAAAAATATTAAATACAAGACTTCCGAAATGACCAATGAAATAAGCCCCTCAAAAAGTTTCAAAGAGTTGGAAAAAATTACAGGACTTTACCAGTGACAATTACAAATGAAATTACTGACGAACTAAATCCCTTAGAAAGTTTCAGAGAGTTAAAAAAATTACAGGAATTTCCTCAAAACAATATGTAAATCACCGACGAGTTAATTTTGTTAGTAATATATATGAATTTAATCACCAATGGAATTATAAATATTTTTTTTTTATCAATGATGTATCATATTCATTGATGAAATTACCGATAAAATGATGCTAATAAATTTATTTTGTTTGACGTACCTTTTCTACCTATAAATTTAGCAGTGATTATATACTGACATAATGAACATCATAATAAAAATCATCGACCATAAATTTTTCTACGATCAGTTACTGTAAATATTTTTATGAAAGAATCAATGTTTAAATGCCTACTGAGCATTCCGTCGATATATATCATGTAAAATTGATTGTGAAAGAGGAAGGAAAGATAAGGATGAAACCGGCAGAGAACAGGAAAAGGAGAGATTTTGAGGCTAATTCCAGCGATAGCAGCCGGCGACAGCTCAAATGGTTTAAAGGCTGGGAAAGTTTTTTGAGAGAGAGTCACAGGGTGTCTAATCTTAAGGTGTGTTTTTTAGAGAAGCGGCTGATTTGCTTATTGGCTGATCAATTTCATGAATTCAAATCCATCTACTCAATTTCCATGCAACATCCAGTAAAGAAGTAGAAAAGCATGAGTACCTTTCGAAACAGAAAAAGTTAAGTCCATGGGAAAACAAATATTGTCTTTCAGGGCTATGTATATATATTACAAACCAACTAGTAAAGCTAATTTAGTCCCAATTAACTATATATCATTAATATAATTACACAAATATTCACACAAGAAAGGGATCAAAAGCACAATCTACAACTGATGTAAGCTCATCCCAGTCCCCACGCGTAAGAATCTGATTTCCATATGGGCTGGAAATGTTTAAAGATGAAGCCATAGATGGTGGTTGAGCTACGTAGCTCAACTGGTCCACATGCAGTGGTTTCCTTTCCTTGACATGATGAACTGGAGGCTTATTATCGTAATGTTGAATGAGTGGAGCACCAAAATTGACGTAGCTTTCTTGAGTGTAATTAGATTCCACTTGACAGCATATCTTGGAGTTTGTGTCGATTGGTGGTTGTTGAGGTGTAGTTGATAATTGCTTCAAATCTGGTGTGTATTTTCTGCATGACACATTTCTTTTGAAAATTCTACACAGTGTCCATACCTCCTGTAATCCATCAAAAATCAATTGCCAGAGAAAAGATGAATGAGTATTTCAAGTACCATGATCTTTTCAATTCCATGATGAGAAGCTATATAATAGTGCACGAGGCCATTCCATCGGTCCATCATATATTTATACCAAGACCACCAATATGATGGAGGAACGACATCTCTTCGCACATGCCTGGAACTGCGAAAGATTTTCTTTTTTCCACATACAAAAAACATAATATCATGTATACTTAATTAGTCTATATGAACATAACCAATCATATTTCAGGGACGTCTCACTGCAGCAGACGAAGACTCTAATATTACGTACCATGTTAAAGAATTACTAAATCTAAAAATTTAAATTATTAAACGAATTCCCAAGTAAAAGTTTATTATATTCTCTGATATATATGAACCTATTTCATGTATAATTATCATTGTGTAAAATCTGTTGCTTTATGATTTACAAGAATACTAGAGAGTAGAGATACAAGAGTTTATTTTCCTAGCTATACCTCTCACTGACAAAATTATAACAATGATAGAATCATTGATTTAGCAAAGATCAGTATTTGGTAAAAGAATTTGTTGAAAAAATCATAATATCTCTAGCATCTATAATTTATTTATTGTAGTTAGTTTATGTTCTTACAGCTTCTTGGTCAGAGATTTTAGCTTTGACAGTGGCCGTGGAGGTGCTGTTATCTTTCGTGGGAAGGCGAAACTCGTGCATCATCCAATCGGTTTTTGTACCTTTTCCTGCACTTCCGCGGTAGTAAACAAGTGTTTTCTTGAGTCCAATGCTGTCACGGCCTTCTCCTCCAAGTGAAAACACTGGCTTATCAATGCCAGTTGCTTTCCAAAATCCAGACCCTGTCACCCTGTTAGGTCTTATGCTATTCCTATACTTTCTTCCTCGTTTGCAAAAGAAGTACCCTTCCTTATCTCCCACACCGCTTGACTCTACATGAATACACACCAAAGAAATTAGAGAGAGATTTGCAGCAAAATATGTAAGAAGTTGGCATGCTGGCTGAAACAAGTGGTTTATACAAAAATAGTTTTGCCAGCTATTATTTTTCTTCAAGATCAGGAAATGAAATTATTCTCTCTCGTTATTTCTTAGTTTTTTTCATTCGTAAAAGGCCCTGGTATTTTACCATTTTTCTTATGGAAGAAGAAATTTTTATTAAGCAACTGATTTAGGTATTGAAAATATGGCATGGCTAAACACGAGAAGAAAATTATCAAAGATGAAGTAAAAAAAAATATAATTTAAACATGAATCCAACAAATTGAACTAACTTTCCTATTAACTTAATAAAAAAAGACAAATTAAGCGAAATATAAATTTATAAAAGAGGAATATAACCAAGAAACCAGATTAACTTCTTAATTAATTAATGAACTCTGTGTGTGGCCGAATGATTTGCTATGTAGTTTCTTTCTCTATAAATCTATGTAAAATTCACATGAAAAAAATGCATAAAACAAGTATTGAAAATATCCTCTATAACCACCACCACTTTGTTACATTGCTTTCTTGCAAAGACAGTGATAAACACCTTTTGTTTTGTTGTTTCATTTTTCTCGAGTGATCTCCTCTCTCTCTCTTACAAGTGTGCGTGTTATATTTAGCCATGGATATGGCTAGAAATCCCAACCGATCATTTATATCTCTTCATATCAACATATGCCAAGAAATTAAAAGTATATATATTAGCTACCTAGAGATCAGCCATGCACTATAACTTCATTAAAATTAATGAAAATGATTACTTAAAATATATATTATATCAATAAATCCATGCACAAAATTCTTATGGATTTGTTTTCTCAAACCCTAATATTTCCTTTTATTTTGATTAAAAAAACTCATGTGAAAAAGGAAAGGAGATATTTTATGAAAAACAATTTAAGAGCTGAAACAAATAACTTACTTGGTAGATCCCATGGGTCATATTTGTAGATCTCGACTTGTTTGATGAGTTCAATTCTGAGAGGCTTCTTGTCAACCATTCTACGAAGATAGAACCCAACAAGTTCTTCATCTGTTGGGTGAAATCGAAACCCTGGAAGTTGAACTTCTTCTTCATCATCATCATCTTTATAATTAGTACTCCTCAGATGATCTTGACTGTTCATATTGATGATCTTCTCCACCATTCGCTACAACCCCCTTTTCTGACTGCTGTTGTGGTAGAGAGAAAATGGTGATCATAACAGTTTGAAGTTAATTTTGGACATGAAAGAACGTTATTTAATAATGTCTTGAGGGGCTAAGGTCAAGTCTGAATTTTGACTCCACTAGGTAAAAAGGACCCACCAAGATCTAAGAAGGCAGAAATAGTCTTTGCATTTGTTCTTTAGTTGCCATCCACGACTTGATAAAATCAGGCACTTGATCCTAGAATCACAACTTTGTATTATACTTTTCTTAGACTCAAATCTTTCAGTATATATATGAAATCACACACAAGTGTAAAACAAGAAGACTTGATGACCAAGACTAACCTCCCCGGCCCAAATTAATTTTGTTGATCATGTTTTCTCTAATATTTTAACATTATTTTAGCCTATTCAAGTCAAAACATATAAAAAGTGCCGTGTATTTATGTTTGAATTGATCTGCTATTTGAATTGATACTTATTTTAAAAGATTAGTTTATGATGGGTAGCCTATCCATCTCTTGTAAACAAACGCGAAATAACCTATTACATGCATGCATGCATACATATTCTCTTACTATGGACTGAGTATTCAATTAACTTTGTACTTTTTCACATTTATTTTACTTTATAAAATCTACAATAATATAACAATCTAGGTGGTGGTCCAGTGGTAAAAACTTTGACCAAAAGATTTGCTTCCTCTGTGATTTCAGGTTCGAGCTCTGTGGTTGCTCATATGATGGCCACTGGAGGCTTACATGGTCGTTAACTTTAGGGCCCGTGAGATTAGTTGAGGTGCGCGCAAGCTGGCCCGGACACCCACGTTAAACTAAAAAAAAAATCTACAGTAATATTACTTATTTTATGCAAGTAAATATTAATTTCCCATGACCCATAAGAATTGCTCTTCTCTAGAATTTACCAGCTTGTTGCATGATTATCTAGAATTTACCCACTCCTCATTTAAAGGATTGGGGTGAGAATTCTGGTCATTAACAGCAGCACAGCTACTAGTACTACTATATTTGGGGTTTCAGGAGCACATGTAATTTACTTCTTATTACAAAAAATAAATAACACCCCTTTTTTTCTCTTACATGTACTAACCTTAATTTCTGTGATAGACAGTAAAATGGTTTTCTTTAAACAGTTATAGTGAATATATATATATATATATATATATATATATATATATATATATATATATTTGATGCCCCTATTTAGCTATATAAGAACAGGTCAATTATACAAAACTGTCTCAATTTAATTTTTTTGTCGTACAAGAAAATCTTTCTGGTTGTAGATGTCGTGTAAGAGCTTACTATTGTGAAAACTACTAGAACAAATAAATTACTTAATTGCGTGGGCATTGAAAATAAAAAGACAGCTCTATTATATTCCTTTTCTTCTTTCAATGATGTTTTGAATCAATGAATATTCATCTTTAATTTGCATACATATTGAAATGGAAGTATTTCTAGAAGTTCTCATACGCGCAAATCTTGACTATGAAACTGATTCATGGTGAAATCATGCAAACATTAATTTATGAATTACAAGGAGAAAAAATATTTTGTCTTTCACATTACTTTTTTTCTTCCTTTTAAAATGTAACGGGTAATATTGTTAGCGCCACTTATTAAAAGAAAAAAAAAACCAAAATCATATGCCAAGGTATGCAAATCGGTTTTTAATATTAGACCCATGATTTGTTTTCAGTGGCATTTTGGTTTTTTTGGTTTTTTTTTTATTTTATCTGTTGGGTTTTTTTATAGAATTTTATTAATAATATTGAGTGGATTGAAATTGATTTTTGTATTTTTTATCATACAATAAAATAAAAAAAATTAACCTAGCGAAGTCTATAACTCAGGTTTCAATTTTGACGGTTTGACCAGGGGTTAACTTGATCTTTTCTTCTTCTTTTTTTAATTTTTTTTTCTTTAGACCTATATAGTTAACAATGTTATGTTGGAACTTGCTCCCACATGATTGAATTCAAAACTTGAGCTAATCAAAGAAAGGGTCAAGATTTTTCAAATTTAAAATATTATGCCATGTTTAATTATGATATAGTTGAATATTTTTTTTAACAATCTAGATATTGTTTTTAGTCAAACCCCTAGCCCTAGCGTGGATAATACACTAGTGATTAACTAATTTATTAAGTAGTTTAACGACTAACAAGATATATATATCAAGAACTAATGAGAGCAAAATCCATTCAAAACTAGACGGATTGTTAATTACAGGTCCGGAGAGATAGAAAAATTAAAACCTCCATTGCCGTGCATTCTCTCTCTCTCTGTTTTGTTTTTTTTTTTTTTTTTTCATAAGCCATGAATATCATTCCAATTGTTATGAAAAATTAAAATAAGATATAAGAAATAATTTATGAAGAACAATTTACGGACTCAAATTAGAACAACGCATTTCAACTTAATGTCGCCCATGCGAGCTGATCAAATATTGTTAAGTTGCACGCTAAGTCTCTTCCTCAAGCTAGAAGCTCGATTTAATGGTATTAGAGACAATCCTAGTCGGTATGAAAACTTAAATACCATGCAAGATCGATAAAGTGTTTTACTTTTTAGAAAGGATGAGAGACAACTTCAAGATTCTGCGCTGCCTATGGCTCGATTTGAGGTTATAATCATGGTGTTAAAGAGGTGTTACACATTTAAAAGAAATAGTTTATGAACTCATTAAGAAATTTCTTTTGGATAGCATTAATTGGGTGTGTATAGATTCAGAAAATGTTCAGTTATGTACCAATTAAGTCCCTTCTCCAACTTGGGGAGTGAAAACAGTATGGTGAAAGGGTTTTAATCATCCAAACAAAGACATCCATGCTCTAGGCAGTAAATTCCTTTCTGTACCAGTAGATGCCATTTTTTTTATATATATATATGGAATATTTTTGGTTTTGTATAGCGTTGTCGGTTTGATGATTTCAGATCTGAAGGGCCCATTTGCAATTAATTAATTAAACTATACGACAGTAACAGTGATTATCTTGCTGTAGATTTCGCTACCATTACATTCTTGGGTTAAAAAATAATATAAATAATATTTAATAATTTAAATTTTTAATTGAATTAGTTTTTTATATGATATCAGAATCTTGATAATCAAGCGGCTATGAGTTCAAATCTTATTATTTTTATTTATTTGATAAAAATCAAGTACAAAATAGCATGAATTTGTGTAAATTTTAATTTTAAAATTTTTTATTTAATAGAATGTATTAAAAAATAATATAAATAATATTTTAAAATCTTATTTATTAACTTAAATTTTTCACTTGAATTAATTTTTTATGCCTTTCTCGCTTAATTATCTCAATCCGTTGCATGGTGAGCTGGGTTTTGCGTGCATTTTCCCTTCTCTAACTTGTCCTCGTAGTCTTCATGATAAAGATCAAATTTTATTTGCAGCCACACGGTGGAAAATAGTCAAAGAAAAAAAAGGCTCTCTCTCTCTCTCTCTCTTTATATATATATATATATATATATATATGTTGGCATCTAATATGTCATTTTAGTTAGAAAAGTAAGGACTTGTCAATCTAGAGCATTCGGACCAGGAGAAAATTGGCTTTTGAGACTTCGGTTCTGTATCGAAGCTTATCGTGATTACGCGGGGCCTCACAAATTGAGCTTAATAACGTAGCATTGACTCTCAGACTTTGTTTCCGCCATTGGCTTCAAATTCTTGGATGGTTCATCCCTATATATATAATAATTAATATTTGAAAATGATTTATTTTTATACGAATTTTATAGAAACTAATGTACTGATTGTTAAGCGGTAAAGTGTGAATCTCATATCATGAGTACTAAATGATTATTCTTACATTGAAGATGGTTTTGTCAAGTGATTCAAATCTTAATCAGTTTTTTCTTTTGTTAGGAAAGAGCTTTAATGTTTAAGGATCGATTGGCAATGATTCTAAGATTGTGTTTTATTTTATTCACTCAGGGCTACCGATTTTTCTATTTAAACCGACCTTGTTATTGTCTTTCTCCATCAACATAAAACAACTTGTAACATAAAAACAAGAATTCAAATCCAACGTGTAACATGATGAAGAATGAGATGGCGCACATTTTATTTCTATCTAGTTTGATAACTGTTTAAAAGTCAAAATTCAAAGATATTGATTTTTCAAGTTTGTTATAACATAAAAATCTATCCATGATGGTGATTGTCTCTAGAAGAAGAAAACACACAAATTAGACTGATTTAAATTCGACCAGTGTCATAAAAGTCTCAAATTGTTTGAAAATTAAACCTGACAAATTGTAGTAAATTAACAATTGATTGACTCCACTATTCCCAAGTCAAGAAGGATTTAATTTGCTGAACAAGCCAAGGGACAATTCACCTCTACTCAAGAAACAACCCTAGCTGTAATTAAGATATATCAAGACGTGTTAAATATTTTATTTTCTTTCGGTTATACGTACATTTCTCTAATAATAATAATAATAATAATAAAATTCTTTTATTCCTATCAAATATTCATTTTTCCACTTTCATTCTAAAAATTAATCTTTTAGTTGGAATGCCAAGCGAATGAAAGTATACACACGACACACATATGGGTGTGTTTCACATTGCGTTTCATTAATATTTTTGAAAAAAATTGATTTTTATTTTTATTTTTTTCTTTACTTCAAATTAATATTTTTTTTTATGTTTTCATATCATTTTGATGCGCTGATGTTAAAAATAATTTAAAAAAAATATTATTTTAATGTGTTTTGGAATGAAAAGCACTTTGAAAAGCAACCGCTATCACACTCTCAAACACACTATATATGTCAAAGAATCATCTCAATCCAATAGCTTAAAGCTGTTAGTTAAGGTCCCAAGATATGATTTATATTATTCTTTAACATACTTTCTCAAGTGAAAGCCCTTTGAGCTTAAAACTTGTACAGGCCCACACTACCTTGTGCTTAATTTTTATTAAATAAATGGAGATGGTGAGATTCAAACTCTTGACTGCTTGGTCATTAAAGCTCTGATACCATGCCAAATAACCATCTTAACCTAATAGCTTAAACTGTTAAGTGAGGTCCTAAGATATGATTTATATTATTTTTTAACATTATATAGGTTTGTGAGGTTTAAACTCTAAAGTAAAACAAAAAATAAAATTCAAAAATTTATAAAATCTCATATTCATGGTAAAAACAAAATTCTACTGAAATTTCATTGAAAAAGAAAAACTAGGTTAAATATTACATCAAGATATAAACAGAACAAAGTTCTATAAATGTTGATAGATAGAGTAGTGGAAATAGAAAAAAAATCCATTTAAATTTTTTACTTGCATAATTGTTAGAATCGAGAATAATTGCATTCAAAAGTTCAGAACTTTACAATATCCACCAACAACATCCTATGATCTACGCCAACAAGACAAGACTCAGAATAGTCCTCAAAACTTATTAATTGGATTCTATCAAAAGCTCCATACCATGTCTAGTTACACGGCCATTCAATTACATTTTGCACTACAGCTAATTTTCTCTATCAAGGGTCTTGCAACAACCAACTACCTTCCTTGTAGCTCCGTGACCATGTAAAAAACAATAGCGAGACTTGAGTCACACTAGCCCAAGATCACTAAGAACTCTGTAAAGGAAAACAAGTTGACAGAACAAGATAATTGTTCTTTTATTATGCAAAAAGAAATTACAGTAGGAGATGAACTGACACTCATTCAGTAAACACACAAAAGAGACTAGAAGATAAATAAGGAAACCAGAACAACTCATCCAGATAAGAACTCCTAGGAGAACCAAAAGAGACCTTGACTAATTAACATATTTAGTCAACAGCCTCTTCTAAGAAGCATGGTTATGACTGTGCTCTTAGGGCTGGTCTTGCCAAGATACCGGTGATCTGTTCGAGTACAACTTTTGATAGTAGAGATTGAGTCCTTTATATTTCTTGCACTCAGATGTTTGCAGGATACAAGTCTTGCTTTGCCAGTTTTTTCTTTTCAAATCGGTTTTCTTCCACTATGTCTAAGCACCGTTCAGACAATTGTCGGTTTGAGAGCGGGACTAGCTGAAAGTTTAGTTGTAGTTGGATTTTATTGATATTTTCGATGACATGATCAGGAATTTTCCCTGCTCTTGTTGCTGTCCCAATAAATTAATCTGGCCTACTAGTTGATTGGTTTGTCGGTGAAAGACTTTTGGAGAACTTGCTTGATGTGTATCCAAATGCAAGTCTATGCTGCATTTATTTTACACTGTTTTAGGAACAGATGAGGTCTTCTCGAGTTCAGGTCTTTTGTTTTCCTTTTATTATTCTTGCCTTATTTCTGTACAATATTACTGTTACCGAAGTTATATTTGATTGTTACTGGTGGAAATGCACTTGGCTAAAGTGTCGATTACTTGGCATATCACAGGTCTCATATTCCTTTCGTTTACGAAAGATTGGAAGCTCATGATGAACCCTATAAGAAGGCAGACGAGGAAGGGCAAGTTTTGAAAATACGGAATGCAAATTGCAATTAACTCGATCAAATCAAGATTATTACATAAACTTTGAGACATACTAGAGGACAGGAAGGGTTTTATTACAAGGAGAGATGCTTTAGCAAGCAAGGCACAAACAAAAACCATGACAAATTAATGACAAGATCAGCTTAAGAGAACATATTAGCACACAGGCATACATTATATATAAAACGAAGTTATTACATCAAGCAGGCCATATATTCTTTGCAAAATCAAGAGACTTCTTTCCGTCATGAGCATTGCTGAAGAAGTTGTTCATGTATTCTTCGAAGATGAACTCCCGGTAACGAGCAACTCCATCTCTCTCCACTACTTGAGGCAATGGTCCAATCCTCTCCGTTGGTTTTGGGATCGTGAAGATTGGGATGGACACTCTTGACTTGGTTCTTGTAGTACGCACTCTATGCTCAGCACTTTTGTATCTTCCATTGCTTAGTATCTAATAGAAACATGTCATTTGCTGGAATTATTAATGTGAGGTTTGTTTTCAGTCACACTGATAAAAAAAATATTATCTATAGTTTGCTAAAAATGACACTCAATCATTAAGAATACGATCAATCATTTTTATTAATACTGTTAGGCTGGTGGATTTAAATCAGTCTATTTTAATTAATTTTTTTGAAAGATTTAAGTTATAATCACATTTATTGAACTACTTAGACAATTTTAATTAATTTTGAATATTATCAAACCTGTAAGGTGTCACCAACATTGATGACCAAAGCACCAGGGACCGGAGGGATCTCCAACCAATCTCCCTTTCTCTTGCCATCCATCTCATCCTCCATTTTAACATATAAACCACCAATGTCATCTTGCAATAATACAGTAAGTATGCCCATGTCTGAGTGGCGCCCCACACCAACAGTAAGCTCTGGATTAGGACATGTTGGATAAAAGTTCATGTTAACCAGCTTTAAACCAATTAGGCCATCAATCTTTGAATCATCCAAAGTCACTCCAAGCTTCCCAATCAGAATTTCCAGAACTTTCCTCACCATCTTTATTGATGTCCTCAGGTACTCCAGCGCCACATCCCTAACAACAGTAAAAATATTTATCATCAGACAAGTTTTGTCTATCCCATTAGAATGAAAACGCAGTTATTACATTCTAATACACCATAGCATGAAGATTAATAAACATATAGTGTCCACTAGATGTTAAGAAAACACTAAAAATATCTTTATTTTAGTGCTATTCCCCGAGATATTCCAAGTGCAAGTGTTTTATTGTTGCTGGTCAGCCATGGATAACAGTTGGTCTTCAGTTTTAGTACGTTGAATACTTTTGATTAATAAATGCAAGTGAGGGAATGTTTGGAGTTGAGGGTAGGTTAAATATGTACCTGTAGCAGTGGGGACTATGGCTAAGGCTTTTGGACTTCTTTAAGTGGGGTTCACATGAACTCCATACATAAGCTGTCCTTGACCAAACAGGCCTAGAAATAAATTTTTTCAAGTGCTGTTTCCAAGATTACAAGTTGAAAAGTTAAAAAAAAGAATAAACCTGCATGCCGGTAGATCTTATATTCTAATATGAGATTATTTTTTAAAAATATGTTTCATTTAAATAATATTTTTTATATTTTTAATTTTATTTTTAATATCAATATAACAAATAATTTAAAAATACAGAAAAAAAATATAATAATTTAAAACTGCAGCGCCAAACTACCTCTAATCACTGACAACCAGAAAAAAGAAAGCTATAGAATTTAATCAAAGAGCACTCACTTGCATTCCTGAGGCCAATATTCTAGAGCTTCAGCATCAGTAGTATAACGCATGCTAATGTAGTCCTTCCACTCTAATGCCTTCTCTTTATCAGGCACAAAACTTGTACCGTACCTCACCGATGGGCTAGGGCTCACACCTTTACGGTAGACAGCCTTCTTTTCAGGAGGTTGGCCAAAGAAATTGTTTGCAGCATCCTTAAGTGACTCGAGCAGCTCCACAGGCACACCATGATTCATCACTTGGAAGAACCCAAGAGTCTCTGCCGCCGTAGCAATTTCCTCCACTATTTGGTCATGGTCGGGTCCATCTAGCTTTGACAAATCAATTGGTGGGTTGTCATGTGCGGTAGCATTAAGCTTGTCTATTCTTTCTTCTGGTGGTTGCACATATTGTTCCGGCACCTCTGATAGACCAAAATCCACCATGCCCTTGACACCGTTCCCATCTCTGACAACAAAATTGAACATTGAGTTTCCATCAAGAAAACTTGGGGCCATTTGTCGGTGAACTTAATTTGTGTAGATACGCGGAAAGATAATTCGATGAATATTGATGGCCCTACAATCTGTAGGGTTGCCAATTTATATTACAAGCAAGTAGAATATTAGTAATATATTGGTCCAAAGAATATCTGATGGTGCACAAATCTTGCCTTATGATGCAACTAGTTAAATTCAACATGCAAAATGCAGAAAGACCCATTAAAATAGTATTGCACCTACCCCTAGGACCATCTGTTTCACTGACATTTGCTTGCTGATGGCATGGTGCAGGCAAAGGAGGACAATGATTCGGTTGAATAAAGTAAAAAAAAGCATGCCTAATGCCAACTATCTTAAACGACTACAAGAGTCATGATCATTAGTACGTTCACATCTGTGTTTTTAATGTTTAAGGGTTCTATGGTTTTTTTTTTTAATAAGTAGAAAAAGGAGATTTGGGTCTGAAATCTGTAAAAGGATGACAATGAAATGAAAGGAAAAGGAAGTTTAAGGACTTAAATGTCAGGAAAATAAAGTTTAGAGACCAGACTATAAAAACCAAAAACTACAAGGACAAAAAAATGTAAAGTTTGGAAAATTTAGGAATGAAATTGAACCCTTGGGAAAACTTTAGGGACCTAATCTTGACGTATAGGAGCAAAGCTACAATAAAACGCCAAAATCTTTTAGTTTACAGTAAAATCCTGTGCCCTTGCCATCACTAAACGATTTTCAAAATCTATTTTTATTTAATTATATAATAATAAAATTTTAAAATTTTAAAAATTTACACTTTTTTAGTCAAAATTTCATTTTTTATCAAAGTAATTTTTTTTGTTGTGATGAAAGCAGATTTTCTTTTTACAAGTAGCTTGATTTTCTATATGAAAACCTAACACAATCAAATAAACATTTGCAAGAATTTAAATGAATGAGAAAAAAAATACTTTTCCAGTTAAAATCATGCTTCCATATTCATGTTTTTTTTATAGCGAAATTTTTTTTTTTATTAAAATAATGATTTTCAAATTAAAACTTAGCATCATATGAAAAGAAAATTTCAATCCAAAAACAAAAAAGAATGCATGTCATGGTAATTTTGACACGATAGTATAAATAAAATAAAAAAATATTAATTTTATAAAATTATGTAAAAACTAATATATAAAAATATAATATTTTTTTCATTTAATATTCATGAGTAATTTTTTAAAATTATGCATATAAGATATAAATATTTTTTTTTGCAAATAAATTGATCATATTACTATAAAAAGCTCAAATTTTATCTGAAAGAAGAGGTATAATTGTTTGATTTTTTAAAATTTCATCGTAATAATCTTAATTAAAAAGTATTTTATTCTGAAAAAAAAAACAACAACTGAATAAAAAAGTGAGAGGTTAGGTGCTCTAGGCTTATGAAGGCAAGGTCCGTACGATCAAAGCTAGCCCAAGCCTAAATGCTATTCTTGTTTTTTTTTTTTTTTAATTAACTAGGAGATACACATGGGCCACTTGTTTTCTTTAAAAAAATTATAGATGATATGTTGTATTTTGGTTGAATTTTCTAGCCATTGGACTTGTCTCTAGCTAATGACTCTTTTTGAATTTAAAAACTTATTTTTCTACCATTGTTGTACCCTAAAATATGAATAAAAAACATCATATGAACCTCTAAAACTTAACTGGGTTAAAAAAAATCTTTAAATCAAATTTAAAATATTTTTTTGATATTCAATCTATATTTTCCAACATCATGAAAAGTGAAAACTACCTTTATTATGTTTTTTTTTAAGACGAATCCTTAAACACCAAAATTAAAGTTATTTATGGCTATAATATAACCACCCGAGTGCTTTCTCAGTTCTCAACTTTTTGGGTAAACTTTTCTCTCCTCTCTTTATTTCTAGATATTGAAATATGACTAAAATAAAGTTTGGGATTAAAACATAATAACCTAAAATTTTAGAAATTAAATATAAAAAAGTTAAAACTTGAGGGATCAAATGGGACTTTTATGCTCTCTCTTTTTTTTAACAAAAAATCCTCTCTTTCTTTATTTATATAAATTGTATTCCTTTATCTCTCATTTTTTAAAAGAATACGCTAAAACTTTATTTCAAAAAATTAGTCATTAATTTAATATTTTAATGTTTAACGATATATCAGGAAAGTGAGAGAAAATATATCAAAATATATTTAAGAGCATAAACCATGAAAACATAACTTCAAATGATGAAATTGAAAAGAAATAAATTTTATTTTATCAAAATGATATCATTGCAAAATATAGGGACAAAATAAAAAAAAAAATTGGGCAAAATCACACAATTAATGAATAGTTTTTGTGAGAGCATGAATAATGTTTTTTTGAATAGCAAAATGAAATGTTGTTTTAGTATGTTTGTTAGTTGTTAATAACAATGAATATCTTATTATACCTTATTTATAACTAAATTAAATATTGAATTGAATTCAAATGATAACTTATTATAATTTTTATATTTGAAATAAAATACTTAACCATAAAATTGAGTTCGATTATACTATTTGTAATACATGTAAAAATAAATTGAATTAGCAATTTTAAAAAAATAAAGAAAGAAAAAAAATAAAAGGAAAGATTAATAACATACATCATGGGGAACAAGATTATCTTGATGAGAATTGATGCCAAGTAGAGAAAGAAAAGTTATTGTGTTACCAATAGTTTTAGGTGAAAATAAAGAGGTGTATGAGAGAGAGAGAGAAAAAGTTTGTGTTAGTGTTAATATGTAAGTATTTTTAAAATATTATTTTCTAGATAGATTATTGTTGCAAATCAGAGAGCCTCCTCTCTAATTTATTTTCTATTTTTTTTATAAATTGAATACTAAAAATACTTTCAAACACAAGAATTTAACTTTTTAAATTAAATTAAATTCACAGGTAAGTTGTTAAAAATAAATTCATAGCTAGATTCTATAAAATGAATACAAAAAATTATGTGAGATTAATTATATAGAAAATAATAGGAAATAACTAAATATATAGCAAAAATTTGCATAAGAATGCCCATATGATTTTTTTCTCTAAGAGAGATATCTTTTCTATTGCTAGTTTGATGTAGAATTTAGTTATATAATGGAAGTAAATCTTTCAAATATATATGATAAATTATATTACTAAATTTTCATTTACTATAAATCAGAATAACTGATTTCTCTTATTTGAAAATCTATAACTTAATCCATTTAGTTTTACAATGGTTTTTTTTCTTAATTCCAAATCTACTATTTCACAATTAGAATTTAATTATTCCAAAAACAAAGGAAAAGGGTAGCTTTCTTTTCAAGGATTGGACTGAGAAAAAAAAAAAAAACAGCAGTAAAAAGAAAAGCTTCCTGCTAAGCTGCTGACCACTGGAAGAGACTATCACTGCGACTTAACGGTAAAAAGGGGCAAAGTATAAGAAGGAAGATAAAGGAAACATTTAAAGCATGAGAACACACAAAGCATGGTAGTGGCGACAGGAAAACATAAAACAGTCGAAAGAACATCAGTAATGAAGATCACAAAAAAGGCAGAAAGATCATAAGTCTGTAAGGAAAAAAATATACAAAACTGTCAACCAATAGTACACATAATACTAGATACCAATTGGTGCACCCAAAGCACCCAGAAAAGACAAATTGACTAAAGCAGGTAAATAAATCCAACAATTTGGGCTTGTTTGGTTTCCAAGAAAATTGACTAAGGAAAAACTTAACTTTTCCACATTTCCAAGAAAGCGAGAAAAACCCAGAACACATAAAGAGCAAAGAATGACAGGGTAATACTGAGCATTGTTGCGGATCAATTCGAAAGTGGCTGCAAATAAAGTATGACAATTGCATTCTCGACAATCTAAACAAATCAACAAAAAAAAAAAAAAACCAAAAAACAATTTGGAACAATAGCTTCAAAATCAACGAGAGAAAGTGATTTTTGAAGCGTGCCCAAATGAGACAGGGTAATTGAAGGATGGGAGACGAGATTGATGGAGTAGAAATTATGGGATACCCATAATGATATTGCTAAGCCGAGTCCACATATCAGATGGATGAGAAATGCTTGTGGAGCTGATATTGATCTAGAGGGATTCTCCTTCTCTTCTTTTTTGATTGGTCTGCCATTTATGACTATCCGCCAAAATCTATGAAGCCTGCACAAAAATTCAATCTGCCATCTTCATTGAGCGAAGCAAACTAGATCTCACAACGAAATAAGATGTATAAACGAGGAAAAACCCAACATACTGACCCGGATGTAGAGTAAAGAAAACAATAATTAAGCACAGACCTCGTGCAACATTTTATTAATAATCATTTTGGAAATTGAGGATTAAACTCCGCTAGCACCTCAGTTCCAAATGAATTCTTGTACAGGATTGCAACTATTGGATTGCTAGGAAAATTGAAGCCAAGAACAAAAGACAATACCCAGATTCCGTGTACAATTTTTTTTCCCGCGACCTTCTCCTCTCTCGCGCCTTCTCTGAAGCCAATTGAGGAGTGCTACGGTACTCTCTATATATAGTGAGTACTGTTCAGCCAAGTAGAGAGCAACAATGCTCTGCTCTTAGGCGAACATGAAAAGCACAATGAACGACCAGAAACCTCGTGAGAGAAAGAACAAAGCTTATCATGGAAAAAAACAACGTTAACTTGGCAGAGAAGGTAACATTAGAAGTCATCAAAAACTGGAAGCGTAGTTAACGAGTAGATAACAAATGACTTGGCATAGAAATTATTGGAAGTATGATAGTAGCAGGTTAAAACTATCATAAAACAGACAAATAATTTGGAAAGGTTATAGGGCTGAAAATACTAGCAATCTGGTTCGAAATAAGTAGTAAATCCAAGGCAGAGGAACACCGACTTTTCTTAGTTGGAAAATCTATTGTACCACAGAACATATGCAGAAGCTTCAACATTTGCGATTTGGGAAAAATAGAGGAAAAGAAAAGAAAAGAAAAGATATAAGAAAAAGCTATTCAAGCGGAATGCATTGTTGTATTGATTATGTTCAATATATATACATGATACATTAGAATTCTCCTATAAATAAGAGACTGATAAAGAATGATAGCTAATTAAATGCAGATTAATACAAAATATTCTAACGTATCTTTCCTAATTATATCAAGATATAGCTTTTCTATTTATATCAAAACACTGTCAATATAATTTTCAACACTCCCCCTCAAGTTGGAGAGTGAATATCAATAACTCCCAACTTGCATATGAGCTGCTTGAACTTCTCTTTACCTAAAGCTTTTGTAAACACATCTACTAATTGTTGTGAAGAAATCACATATCGAGTAACAACTTCACCTTGTAAAATTTTGTCCCGAATAAAGTGGCAATCCATTTCAATATGCCGAGTTCTCTCATGAAACACATGATTTTTTGCAATATGTAAGGCATCTTGATTATCACAAAAAAGAGTAATAGGATCTGAAACCAACATATGCAAATCTGTTAATAAATATCTTAACCAAGTAAGCACACAACATGTACCTGTCATTGCTATGTATTCAGCTTCCACACTTGATAAAGAAACTGTCTTTTGCCTCTTGGTTCTCCATGAAATTAAGGAATTTCCAAGGAATACACAATACCTAGTGGTGGAACGGCGAGTGATAAGACAACCCGCCCAATCAGAGTCACAAAATGCCTTTAAATGTAACGGGTTATTGGAATGAAGAAGCAAACCTTGACCAGGAGCTGATTTTAAATAGTGAACAACTCGAAGAGCAGTAGCCATGTGAGGTTGACGTGGTTCATGCATGAATCGGCTGAGAATGTGAACTGAATATGTGATATCAGGTTTAGTGATGGTTAAGTAAATCAATCGACCATCTAGACGTTGGTATGCACAAGGATTTTTAAGCAATTCTCCTTTATCTGAAAGTTTGCATTCTTCCATAGGAAATTCAACCGGCTTAGCACCCAGGTATCCACTGTCTTTGATAATTTCCAAATCATATTTGCGCTGGGAAATGTAAATTCCTTTCTTGGAACGTGCTATTTCAATGCCTAAGAAGAATTTCAGATCACCAAGGTCTTTGATGAGGAAACGAGTATAAAGAAACTGCTTTAAAGCTTTGATAGATTCAATGTTGTTTCCGGTTATTAAAATGGCATCCACATAGATAAATAGGATAGTGAGATATGTACCGTCATTTTTTATGAACAAGGAATAGTCGGCTTTTGACTGTAAAAAAACCAGCAGTAAGAACAACTTCTGTGAACTTAAAAAACCACTGTCGAGAGGCTTGTTTAAGGCTATACAACAACTTGTGAAGGCGACACACAATGTTCTCCCCCTGTCGCCGAAGACCAGGAGGAGGAGACATATAGATTTATTCCAACAAATCACCATTTAAGAAAGCATTATTGACGTCCAATTGATGTAAAGGCCAGCTCAGACTGGCAGCAACAACAATGAGGCAGCGAACAATGACCATTTTTGCGGTGGGGGAAAAAGTATTATGATAATCAATTCCAGCAGTCTATGTAAAACCCCGAGCGAGTGTTTTTCTTCCCTTTCGTTTCTCTATGGTTTCAGTCTTCTTGGTGAGAGTGTTTCTCTCTCTCGAAACCTCTCTTCCCTGCCAATGTTCCCCCCTTTTCTGTAATATTTCTCTCTGGTCGTTCTCTCCCCTCTGTCTTTTTTCTCGTTCTCACTTTTTTTTTCTCTCATGTTCCTCTATTTTTTTTCCTGCTCCCCTTCATGTTCGATCCCTCCTCTGGCTTTTATAGCCAGAGGATGCATGCGTTATTACTAACGGTCGGCGTGCATGAGGCGGCGAGGAATATCAGCCGCGAGACATGCCTCCCCTTGATTGTAGCTCTACTGTCTCTGCTGCTAACGCCTCCCCTGTTTTTATTGCCAGCCGTTTATTTGAAGAAGACAATGAATAGTTTCAAAGAAACGGCGCCGTTTTCAATTTCAAATGGATATTTCTGATTTGGTCCTTAGATGTTTTTATAATTTTGTAATCAAGCCCCTGGATAAATTATAATTGGATCCCTTGATTTTAGCGCTTTGGTCTTTGGTTTCGAATTGTTTCAATCAAGTCCCTAATTAGCCATCAAACTTCAATAATTATGCAATTAAACCCCTGATTTGACCAAATCAGCTCTTCAAAATTATAATTGGACCCCAGAACTTTAATTTCTTCCAATAAAAGCCTAAATTAACTTAAAAATCAATTTTTCTTGCAATCAAACCCTCTATAAATTCAATTAAACCTTAGATAAAATTTAATTGAGTCCATAAACATCTGATTTTGGACTTTTCTTCTTCAAATTGAATTTTCCTTGTTAACAAGGCTCTCACCAGTTAAAAATATACTGTCAAATTTCAATTCTTGTATTTTTGAACCTCCTCAATCAATTTCTAGCCATTTTATGGGAGTTCCAGCATCATTTTTCCACTCCTATTATTTTTTGGATTCCTTCCGAATTTATTAATTTTTTTTATATGTATTTTTTTTGTATTTTTTCATGTTTTGTGTGGGAACCCAAAAATGGGTAACAACACCATGTTTATCCCTTTTTTATTTACCCGAATCTCAAGTTGATCCTTCTTATTTTCATCTATATAGATCCCTAGTTGACCCATTTTTATATGGATCTCAAGTTTATCCCTTTTAGATCCCAAGATGATCTCATTTGCATGGATCCCAAGTTTATCTGGATCCCAAGTTGATCCTTTCATAAATCCCAAGATGCTGCTTTTATAGATTCCAGGTTGATCAAGATTACAGGTTGATCCTTTTTTATATATATCCTATTCTAGTCCTTTTAATATGGATCTAGAGTTGATCCTTTTATTTAAATGGATTCTGAGTTAATCCTTGTAGTTATATGGATCCCAAGTTGATCCTGTTTTACAAGGATATCAAGTTGATCCCTTTTACTTAGATCCCTAGTTGATCTCATTCATTTGCATGGATCCCAAGATGATCCTTTTACTCACATGGATACCAAATTGATTCCGTTATTCATTATATTAATCCCAAGTTTTATCCTTTCATTTATGTTTTTTAGTAATTCTTATCTTTGTTTTTGCACCATAAATCTTGTAAAGAAAGGGAAAATGTCATCACTCATTTTTTACCTCTGTTTTCTATATATTAAAAAAAAAATTGGGAAAAATATGAAACTATCAAAATTCTTATAAAATATGTTTTTAACCGTATTGAGATTATTTTTGTTTTTTTAATCTTTAGACTTTTTTTTACCTAAGCAAATACAAACAAAACATAGTCTCCTAAGGCTTTTTCACGTCATATACCTTTTCTAAATTAAGCATCAAATTGCCCTCAATCCATCTATGAGACTTCTATGAGACTTTCTTTGTTTTGACCTCCAGACCACATTCATTCAAGGAACTTTCCTTTTTCAGCCTAGTTAGAAGCTTCATCATTCACAAAGGTTTTTAAATCTCATCACATATCATATTAATCTTGTCAGTGACCACTTTTACCTTAGGCTTCATTTCCATTACCTGATTTTTATGAAAATTTATTATATTTGTTTGAATTATAATTTATATTTTTTTCTTCTCAGATATATTTTTTGAATAATTAAACAACATGTTACACTATAAATGATGTATTATATTTATACATATTGTTTAAAAAAAGTGTATTGATTTAATAATATTATATATAACAAATAGTGTTTTGATAAAATGTAACTGTATATATAACTTAAAATAATATATCGGTCAATAATAATTTTTTATGCATATATAAGAATATGTTTTATTATAATATAAAATAAGAAACAAAATGTTGAAATATTGATGGGGGTATCCAAACTTTTTGTATCAATATAAAAAAAATCATTCGTAGTGTACAATTATACTTAGTGTTTTTTTTTAAATAGTATGTCATAAAAAAAGTTTTGGAAAATCAGAACAATCCCAAGATTTCTTGGAGAAATAATATAATTTAATAGGTTACGGTTTTAAAAATAACATAACCAGTAAATTGTGTTGTTAAGAATAATACAACAATTTAAAAAAAATATCTAGATTACATTGTTGAAAATAACACAACATATATAAATTCTTTAATAACCCTATGGTTATATATAAAAAAAAAATAGATGATTGCAACAATTTTTGTTTTATAATTTTTGATCTAAAAAAAATATACAAGTTGAGTTGTTTTTAACAATACAAATAATACTGGGTTTTCTGAAACACATAAACATAGCGGAAATGATAATTAATTTTTTTCGAGAGTCTCAAAAATTTTGTTAGAAAATTTAGTGTCGTTTAGGGTTTGAAAAAATTATCTGAAGATAGATCCTCTTTCTAAGGTTTCATCAACTTTTTTAAAGTTGGGTTATCGCAAATCATAAGTCGTCCAAGTATATGATATCTAACAATAATTCATATGAACTACCAGTAAGAAATCTCCTAAACTTCTTTTTAAGATACAGGGATTGCTATGCATTTACGTGCTAGCTTTCTTTTTTCTATTTTTAGGTGTTTTTCTATCATATGTTCTATAACTTACTTAATTGTTCTTTACAAAAAAATATGAGGGATAACATTTTATTTATAAAAAAAACCTCATAACCCTATAAATGATAAAATATTAATTTAATTTATTATCAATTCAACAATTGATTGATCTTTATTTGAAAATCAAGTGCACTATCTAGCAGTATGTCAAGATCCTCTAAATATTAGAAAAATCATACGTGGTTTGACTTAAACTTTTAGTGAGCAGTTTCTCAGTGTGATTATTATTCTTTTATCAAGAATATTCTGATTTAGATATTATAGCATGGAGTGTGTTTGCTTTATTAAATCATATATGTTCTCAATACTATAGTCATTAATCATTTGAATAATATTTAATTTTTTTTTCAAATTTCATTGCGTAAAGATTTCACAATCAATATTATTCAAGAACATGCATAACATCTCATTGCATGGCTTCAATGACTCTAATCGGGTTGCAATATTGATGATTGAAAATCTACACACTTATGTTATTTATCTTAATCGTAACTTTATCTTTTAAAAGAAATAATTGCTCAATCTTCTACCAAGACTAAATATAAGTTTATTGCTAGTGTTGTTGTTGAGTTATGATGACAATATTTTTTATTGTCTAAACTTAGTTATTCAACATCTCCTCCTTCGGTCTATGATGTGATAATTTTATAGAAACTTATCTTACAACTAATTTGATTTTTCATTCATACATAAAACATGTTAAAATTGAATTTTATTTTGTTCAAGATATAGCTCTGAAAACAAAACTACATGTTCAGTTTATTACCACTGATCATCATATTGCAAATGTTCTTACTAAATCATTGACCTATACTTGTTTTGTTTTCTTTTTTCTATCCAAGTTGACTTTTTGCTTCCTTCCATAATCAATATGTGATGGCGTATTAAAGCATAATACTAATTAGGAGGTACGGAAAACTTTTTAACAATACAAGATGATATATTTTTTTATGTTTTGTATTTTTCTTGTTCTAGGTTTGAGATATTCTTTTCTTGTTTTATATTTTTCTTGTTTTTGTTAGCGTGAGCTGTACAGGTTAGGAATTAATGTTAGCGTGAGCTGTAGAATCCAATATAGGAATTATATTTCAGTATTCCATAATTGTATATATCCCGGTATATATGGGATTAATGTTACTTACCTAGACAGTAATATTAGGAAGGGTTTCTTTATAAGAGAACTACTCTGTAACGTTTTAAAACATAAGGAAAAAAGGTGAATATACAGGGTGGTTGCTCTCTAATTTTCATGGTATCAGAGTTCTTTGTTTCTTAAAGATCTGACAAACAGCCTAAGGAAAATAAAGCATAGACACACCAATCGACTTGATTGAACAAGGACAGCCGAATACATCTACAACTCTTGACAATCTCACGACGAGAATGACTCAAATTGTAACCCAAAACCAGACCCAGACCCCATCAGTAATCTATGATACTGTTGCTGTACCGATTGGTATCAAACTTGATGGTACTAACTATACTTTATGATCCCAAATTGCGGAGATGTATATCTCAGGAAAAGACAAGTTGGGATGCATAAACGGTGACCTTCCACAACCAGAACCGAATGATCCCCACTTCAGGGGATGGCTAATTAACTCAATGGAGCCGTCTCTCATAGGCAACTTTATCCGATTTTCCACAGCCAAATAGGTATGGGACTCGATCGCCACTACTTATTTTGATGGATCCGATACTTCTCAGGTGTATGATTTGAAGTGACGAGCACAAATGAAACAATCAGGAGAGTTCATTGAAACATACTACAATTTCCTCCAAGGCTTATGGAGGGAAATTGATTTTCGCAGACCAAATCCTATGGAATGTGTTGTTGATATACAAAAGTATAATGCTCTGCTTCAAGAGGATCGAGTGTATACTTTTTTGGATGGACTAGATGATAGGCTGGATAATATATGTAGTGATGTACTCCAATTAAAACCTTTCCCAACGGTTGAACAAGTTTATACCTATATTCGAAGGGAAGCTATTAGACAGACGGTTATGCTCACCAATAATGGTAATTCTATTGATGCTGCAATGGTTTCAAGGGGAGGGAAAGCCTATTTACCACAACAGCAAGCACTCCAAATAACCAGATCAGGGAGGTCTTCATCAGGATGGCATAACACTTATCACCTAGCAAAGACTAAAGGACAGGTGGAGAGTGAAAGCAGTGGTTGTTCTCATTGTGGAAACATGAAGCATACACGGGACACTTGCTTTAAACTGCATTGCTATCCAGAATGGTGGAATGAATTAAAAACACGGAAGCAGAGGGTTGTTACTGGGGACATAGGACAAGCATCTTTGGCAGATACTAAGTCACAATTATAGTTAACTCCACTTGTAGAATCCGGAGACGATGCCATAATTCTGCCTAAGGATCAAGGTAATACAGGATCTAAAACTGACTGGATAGTGGACTCTGTTGCAACGGATCACATGACTTTTTGTTCAGGAGATTTTGTGAATACTACAGAACCAAGGCGAACTGGTATAACCAATGCCAATGGGGTTGTCTGCCCTATCACAGGGGCTGGAACAATGCACATATCACCCTCCATATCATTAACCAATACTTTATTAGTGCCTTCTCTTTCAAATAAATTGTTAACTGTGAGCCAAGTTATCGAAGACCTAAACTGTGTAGCACTAATGTATCCAAAATTTTGTCTTTTTTAGATTATTCTCACGGAGGAGATCATTGGGCGTGGTACTAAGAGAGAGGGGTTATACTACATGGATGACTTCAATCCTGGCAGAGTCAACACCGTGAGTTGATTATTACTGACAAAAGAAAACCAGATTTGGCTATGGCATTATCGATTAGGACATCCATCTTTTAGCTACATGAAGTATTTGTTTCCGAAATTGTTTTTGAATTTGAATTATTCAGACTTTAAATGTGAAACTTGCATCCTTGCCAAGATTCATCGTGTATCCTTTCTGATTAGCTTGAATAAAAGTGATACTCATTTTTCCTTGGTTCACTCTGATGTTTGGGGACAATGGATGTTACTTTTCTAGAGTCTGAATATTTTTACTCATCCACGGCATCAACTTCTCCTCTCTAGGGGGAGACTTGGGATGAAGAGAAGAAGTGGTGGAACACTGAAGCTGCTGAGAATATGGCCACGGTTCCAACTCCAGCTGAGAATATAGCCACGATTCCAAACATGGTAGTTGAAGATGTTGCAGAGACAAAGAGCATTAATAACAGTAAGACAGTAGATGAGGAGGACCAACAAACTGCACCCGACAGAATGAGTAAAATCCCCTCTCTTGAAGTACCCGACAATGAAACTCCTTTGCATGAGGATATTCCTGAGGTAATTTCTTCTACACCATCCACCAGTAATATTTTGGATTCTTTCGCTAGCTATCACTTACCTTTCAGACAGAACAGAGGCAAGCCTCCAGCCCGGTACTCACCAGATATTGCAGGAAAAAAATCAAAGTACCTCGTCTCCAATTATGTATCCACACAAAGACTACCTATGCTTCTTCAAGCCTTTGCATACAAGTTGTCCTCCTGTCATATCCCTTATGGAATTCATGAAGCATTAGCAAATCCTAAATGGTCCCAAGCAATCCAAGAAGAAATGGCAGCCCTAGAAAAGAACAGAACGTGGGACATTTTCACATTACCACAAGGGAAGAAAACAGTTGGGTGTAAGTGGGTATTCTCCACAAAATATAAAGCAGATGGATCCATTGAGCGACACAAGGCAAGATTGGTAGCGAAGAGGTACACACAGACTTACGGGATAGATCATCAGGAGACGTTATCTCCAGTGGCAAAACTAAACACATTCAAAGTTTTGTTATCCTTAACTGCAAATTTAGATTGGCCACTACACCAATTTAACGTGAAAAATATCTTCCTTCATGGAGACCTTGAGGAGGAAGTGTATATGGATATCCCACCAGGATATATTTCAACCACACCTGGAACTGTCTGCATATTACAACGGGCTTTATATGGATTAAAGCAGTCACCACGCGCATGGTTTGGTCGATTTAGCATAGCTATGAGAAAGTATGGTTTTCAACAGAGCAACTCAGATCATATCCTCTTCCTGAAGAAGCAACGAGGAAAGGTAACTATCCTTATAATTTATGTAGATGATATGATCATTACAGGAGATGATGAAGAAGAAATTAAAAGATTGCAAGAGCAGCTATCTACCGAATTTGAAATGAACTTATGTGGACTTAAGTACTTCTTAGGGATTGAAGTGGCTAGATCAAGGCGAGGCATTTTTCTCTCACAAAGAAAGTATGTTTTGGACCTACTGACTGAAGTAGGAATGCTTGACTGCAAACCGGCAGACAGTTCAACAGTTCAAAATAAAAAACTTGGAGTGTACCCTGATCAGGAACCAGCTGATAAAGAGAGGTATCAACGATTGGTAGGTAAACTGATTTACTTATCTCATACTCGTCCAGATATTTCTTACGCTGTCAACCTAGTTAGCCAATTCATGCATTGTCCTAGCAAGGATCACATGGATGCAGTTGGTCGAATACTTCAGTACCTAAAATCCGATCCAGGAAGAGGACTTATGTTCTCCAATAATGGTCATTTGGATATTGAAGGCTACACAGATGTTGACTGGGCAGGAAATTTGTTTGATAGAAAATCTACATCTGGCTACTTCACTTTCATTGGTGGTAACTTGGTTACATGAAGGAGTAAAAAACATAAAGTAGTAGCTTTGTCGAGCGCTGAGGCTGAGTTCAGAGGAATGGCTAAGGGCCTTTGCGAACTTCTTTGGATTAAAAGATTACTCTCTGAAATTGGTTTCACTCCTAAGTCAGGAATGAACCTGTACTGCGATAATAAAGCTACAATTGCAATTTCTCTAAATCCAATTCAGCATGACCGGACGAAGCATATCGAGATAGACCGACATTTCATTAAACAAAATCTTGAAGAATGAGTGATTTGCTTTCCTTTTGTTAGATCAGAAGACCAACTTTCTGATATGCTCACAAAGGTTGTTTCAAACAAAAACTTTTGTGACTCACTTAACAAGTTGGGCATCGAAGATATCTTTGCACCAACTTGAGGGGGAGTGTCAGCGTGAGCTATACAGGTTAGGAATTAATGTTAACGTGAGCTGTAGAATCCAATATAGGAATTATATTTCAGTATTCCATAATCGTATATATCCCGGTATATATGGGATTAATGTTACTTACCTAAACAATAATATTAGGAAGGGTTTCTTTACAAGAGAACTACTCTGTAACGTTTTAAAACATAAGGAAAAAAGGTGAATATATAGGGTGGCTGCTCTCTGATTTATCAGTTTTTTACTAGGGTTAGTACATGTATATACATTTACAATCTATTAGAAACACATAGAATCTAAAACAAAAACTCATAACAAAATGGTGGAATATTTTTTGTCGAATTCTCCTTTCTCTTCTTTCTTTTTCCTTAATATAATAGGATATAACATCAAACTAATTAAAAGCATAAGAGATTTAGTTATATATATGATCGTCTATTCATATATATAAATACCTTATTTTTCATCTTCTCCGAGCTAATTGATTTCTCTTACGCCCATATCATATCTTAACATACTTCAAATTTCTAACTCAAAAATTAAGGATGAAAAGGATTGCCCTCAAAACTTTTCCGTACACAAGAAAATTATTATAGCTTGATAAAGTTTACTAAAGACATGGAAATAGATGAAAGAAAAAGTAGGACAAGATATCGTCTTGAAGTGGACCTAAGGATCTCATTAATAAGGATGTTTTGTCCAACAAAATCTAGTGACTCCTTTGGTGGGACCCTTCTAAGATTTACTTGTGCATTTTCATCTCTATATAACACCTACCAGCTCTACCTTCAAGCCTCCCTCTTCTCTCTATCCTTCGTTTCTTTCTTGTAAATTATTTGTTTCCTGTAGTTTTTTTTTTCTCCCAACTTCTGCTTCTACTTTTCTGTTTTGAAGTATTCTTAATTTCCCAACTTACGCTCTTATTTTGATTTTGTTTATCTTTTAGCCAAGATTTTTTATTTTTTCGATAATATATAAAACTTAAGCTGTCAGAATCATATTAGACTGTCAACTTTTGTTTGTACCCCTTGAAAAGAATGAAGGAGAGCGGTCGAAAACATGGTGCACTTTCGCCATGCGCAGCATGCAAGCTTCTAAGAAGAAGATGTGCTCAAGACTGTGTGTTTGCTCCTTATTTTCCAGCTGATGAGCCTCAGAAGTTTGCCAGTGTGCACAAGGTCTTTGGGGCTAGCAATGTCAACAAAATGTTACAGGTTCCAATCCTTGCACCTGATCTCTCTCTGTATGTGTATTCATCTATTTATATACTATTCAAACTGTTTTAGAAAGTTTTCTTCTTCTTTTTCCCTTCTAAATTCTTTTGCAACGGGTAGGAGCATCATGATTTTGGAAAACAAAATTGTTCTTCTGTACATTGGATGGTCAAGCATGCGAACAGAATCTACTGAAAATTAGGGAGAAAAAAAAGTATAAAAAGCATGTTTAGAGTATGGCATTTCTAGTGTTATAAAAAAATCAGAATTTTGTCTTCTCAAAGTCTGAAATTTTCAAAATACTCCATAAGCTTATTAAATTTTTATGAAGACCCCAACTATAAAATCTTGTCCCCGTTTTTCAAAATCAGGATGTGTCCCTGATCGAATATTGATTGGAAGAGTTTAATATACAGAGAAAATATTCAGCAATACTATATATAAAAACAAATTATGAGTAGGCAAGCAATCGATAAAGAAAACTTATGATTTTTATTTTTTTTGCCATGGACGACTTTGTCCTCATGTTCAGAGGTTTGCCATGCTTTCTCCTGTTTTTTTTTTTTTTGTTTTTTTTTTTTTTGCTAAACATTTTCTGTATATAAAATTATTTTGTAAACATTAGAGGTTTACAATATATAATTATTTTGTTCACGATAGTAAAGGATAATTTCAGAGACATACATGTACACAAGTGTATTGATTTAGGAAAAAGCATTCAAAAAGTGAGAATGTCATCTTCTCCTGATGTTTTTGACCTTTAGTTCGGTTGTAGTGGTAGTTGATCGGTTGAGTAGACCCCACAATAGGGAGGAACTGACTTTCACATTCTATTCCAACGTTGGGAACTGTTTTCCCATTTGATTCCTTAATTAGTACATGAAATAAGAGAATAAATTAAGGATCAGCACAATTTAGCTTTACTTACTTGTTGATCATATAGAGGATAAAGCGGGCGTAGTTATGCCTGATTTTATTAAAGTGAAGTGCTTAACCTTAACTTTTCGGACAAGTCGGGATAAGCTTTTGTTTTTCGGAATATGAAAAAGAAAATGTTGTTTCATCTATCTATGCTTTGTGCTTTAAGGAAATAAAAGAAAGTTGCGTTGATAGAGAGATGACAAGTCAGTCCAGAAGAGAGGTCGTTCCATCTAAGCAAATCAATTTGACCCTTTTTTACAGGAAGAGTAATTAAATATATATATTGTAATCATGACATCACTATGGCATGAATGCATGTATATTATTTACAGTAAATTACAACTTAGTCCTTCTACTATATATTAAGAAACTATCAAGTTAGAATCTCTAGTTAAAAAAAAAAAAATATTATTATATCTTAGTCATGTATTATTAAGACGTTGAGCTCTCACTTCAGATTTAACTGCAAAGAATTGATTGATCTGTTAATAAGTGGAGGGTCAAATCTAATTCACAATCAAGTGATTAACGAGCAATTTTCGAGACTTAAGCAACCAATAATTAAGAACTAAGTTAGTATAATTTAATCTTCTTCTTTCTTACCAAATTTGAGTAGTAAATGGATTAGAATTTTATCAGCTATCACACATTAAAATAAAAGGCAGTATAATCCAAGAAACTACAATAATATTATTTCAAGAACTTCTTTACGTTAAATATAGAGTGTGGGTTTGTAACGTTGTTGAAGATGCTTTTTAAATATGTTTTTCAATTAAAAATATATTGCTTTTATTTTTAACATAAAATATCTAAAATATATCAACTTAATATTTATTTTAAATAAAAATAATTTGAAAAACATTTTAAAAAATATATTAAATCACACTAACAAATACAAAAATAGTATTGACAATGATTTGGAAAGATTCACGCATGGAATAATGTCAAACATATCATACGCCCCGGCCCAGCACGCTAGCACGAAAGATCATTACATTGAATGAATCGAAGAAAAATAATACCCATATTTAATTAGGTTAAAATATGTTTCAAGCCTTTTTCTTGATGTTTACTCCATTTATTTGATGACCTATTATGCCAAGGTTCATTGCACAAACCGAATTATACAGATGTCATGAATAATTTATATAATAGGTTTTATCAAAAGTCTATTTTCCCTATAAGAAAAGAAGTTTTGCATATACTCTTAGGTGCTTTTTTGACCAGTTAAGTAGAATTTGTTTTACTTTTAGATTAGGACGTCATTGTCTTTACAAACTACTACTACTACTATAGCATGGAGTAGATGTTGAAAATTAAGGCATGTTCTTTGCCCCATTTACCGCAGCTTTTTCTTTTTTTATTTCATGAGAAGTCACTTGAAATATTATAGGCAACACAGTGTTAATTAGAAGTCCGATCCTCTTTCTTAATTAATTCCTAGCATTGTAATTAATTTTGATCAAGGGGAATTGGTTTTATTTTATA
>Ga0307515_10003809_pt1 | contig 31547 bp, 16 predicted proteins | sample 17_EM_MG_FD_194513 | JGI IMG/M metagenome (GOLD analysis project Ga0307515, IMG submission 194513) | Populus trichocarpa ectomycorrhiza microbial communities from riparian zone in the Pacific Northwest, United States - 17_EM | ecosystem: Host-associated > Plants > Roots > Unclassified | place...
TAGATCAATCATGCATCATCAGATACATCAGTCTTACCTCAACATTTATTATAAAGTGCAAAACAAGGAAAGAGGCTATAAAACTAGAATATAATTTACATATTCAACGACGCCTTTTATCAACGAGTAAAAGGACGAAGCAGGGAGGGAGGTGTAAGAAGTTTTATGGTATTAAATATTGCTAATACAAAATGAATTCAACAGGTACAAACTGAATTAGAACAATTTTCCTGCTTACCAAAGCAAGAGGGCACTGTAGAAGTGCTTGAAATGCTTGTTTTTTCTCTTCTTTTCCTGACCAAGGTACTCTGATTTATTAACAAACAAAATGGTTTGATCTCTGTTCTTGTCTTGAAATCTTTGGAAAGAAAAAAAAGCCTAAGCAAGTTAGATATATAACAAGCATAGAAAGAACAAACCTATCTCGAAAAAAGGAAAAAACACAATTGATATAACAGAAGGTATAGAACATAAAAACCGGCTGATGGCATTTTCTCATATAAATATATTATCACAAAAGCAGATGTGAACAAAATTGGTGATTGTATGCTATTATGATATAGCTGGAAAAATAATTGACACTGGATTACCGTGGTTTTTTTTTTTCCTTTTAAATCTCATTCTTCATTATTGACAACTCATTGTTTGAGAAAGAGAAAGCATGATAGGTTCTTGCTATAAGGTGACTCGTTGCAGATATGAGCACCGAGACGAGGGATTTACAATGAAAAGTTAGCTTCTTAAAACTATTTATCTCAAGAGTGTTCCAAGTACATACAACATATTATGCAAGGAGATGGGAGATAAAAGAAGAATGGCATTCTCCAGGAAAGGAAAGATTCAGAAACCTTATGATATGAACTCCAAATTAGAAACGGTGAAGAATTATCCGAGTCCTTTAGGAAGGACTCACTATCAGCAATGCCACCAAGTTCTTCATATCAATGTTAAATCTCAACGGCACTAATATCCAGAGCTGAGAAATATGGATAATCAGAGATGTAGAACTCGGGAGAAAATGGGTTTTCTCCCATTGAATGATCACAATTCACAAGTATACAAAATTTTCTGTGAGTAAACAAGACAGAAACTGCAGTTAAAAGAAAAAAAATTAGCCCATAAAAGGAACCTGTTAATTTTTCACCTTGCAAAAGAAAAATGATGGAATTACAGGGATAAAAATAATTTTTCCTTAGGAAAGCACACCCTGTTGCATCTGGAGCATGTGGGAATAAACAGCTCCAAGCCAAAAGAAAAGTACTAGTTATTTTGAAGTTGACATGCTCACTACTACACATTTTAAGTATCAAAGCAGATCAATTCATAGAAATCGTAGTTAAATATTCAAATAAGACCACACACAGAAAAACATGAAGAAAATACTTATGTCAGCCCAAACAGATCAAAATTAACCATACTTGATTCATATAAATCGTACCTAAATATTCAAATTTGGCCATTTATGTTATTTTGGGATCCAAATTGGCATGCCAGTAATGAATTGCAACATGGATTATTTGACTGTTCGTTTCACAAATAATGACTCTATGGACTAGCATAGCTATTGAAGGATTTCTTTTTAGTTTCTACTCCCTATCCAATAACAAAAAATAGAGAATTCACCTCTTCTGGTTGCCATCATGAGGATAGTAACATAACATTTCAGTCAGATTCAAAGATTAGATATTATTTTGCAGGAAATATTGGAAAGAAGCAACAACTTGATGACAAGGCTCTAATTCACTGCTTCTGGTTATCGTCATGAGGACAGAAGTGTAGAATTTCAATCAGAATAAAAAAAATTAGCTATTACTTTGCACGAAAGATTGATAATAAGCAATAACTTGATGACAACGCAGCAAAACTACCAGCTTCCAATTCCCAGGTCATGACCATCTTGGGCATTGCTACTTTGGACCAAAGTCACCGAGTGAATCTTTCATTTCGTATTAGTAAAAACTAAAAAGAAATCCATCAACAGCAATGTTTGTGAAAACAGGATTTAAACTTCTACATCATGCTGCTGCATAGAAAAACATACTAGAGAGTTGATAAAACACAGGTTTGCCAAGTTTTTCCATCATGTTGAAATTCTACCTGTGTATTTGCATATATAGAACCTTATACTTAAAACAGGTGAAGATATAATTAAGTGGAAGTGAAATATGAAAAACCTTTGAGAGAAAAATTACTAAACTCAAATATCTAATTCTCTGTAAGTATGTCTCTAGAGAAAAAAAATTGCACCAGTCCAATTCAATTAAATGCTCATGTCAGAAAATATACTTACAAGAAATTGAGAACTGTCATTTGTTTAGGAGCAATTATTTATATCATTGACAAAACTTCCAAATGAAACAAAATGTAATGTCAGAAGACATTCGTTTTTATTCCATTCTTATTTTTCTTAAATAGAATGATTAAGTCAAATGAAAGCTCCACGATAAATTGAAAATATGCTCTACATAAAACAAAATAGAAGACCTCTATATTTGGAAGCTATATTGTTTTCATAAATCTCCATTTTCATCTTTAAGTGAAGTTTCCAAAAAATAATTTTTAAGAATATTGATTGGTAGGTGGGTAAATGAAGGATGAAGCCATTACCTCACACCCCACTTCAAGAACATGACAGGTGATGTTACCAGCTGTTGTGAATTCCCATTAGTTCGTGCTGCTCGCCAATAATCTTCAGTGTTCTCAATTACCAATAATCTTTACATGAACAAATACCACCTTCAAAATGATGAAAGCGGTATGCATCTCGGACTATAATTGCTCGATTTGAAATCTTTGATACAAATTTAATCCATGAGTGGCAATCTTTACATACACGAAGGTTCTTCATTACATGTATTGGAACAGTGTCAGACAAACTAAGGAGTCCAAACGTAATAGCCAGTTTCTCACTGTGAATGTAAACAGTTGGATCCTTCTGCTCCTGCTCTACATCATTCAAAAGGCTATATCGATCTTGAAAATAACCAATTTCAGCTGCTTTTTTATTTAGTTCAGCCAAGAACTCGTATATTTTATCTGCTAGTGGATGGAGTCGATCACCAACATAGAATGCGTGAACCGAATTCTTAACCTCTATCCAGCTACGACCGGGCTCCTTCTTCACACCCCTGTTTCTCATCATTTGCCTGGTCTGATCCCTGCAATCCCATTTCCCAGACACAGCATACATATTTGACAAAAGAACGTAAGTCGCTGAATCTTCAGGTTCCAATTCCAGAAGATGCTGAGCAGCAAACTCTCCAACTTCCACATTCTTATGAACTGTACAAGCACTCAAAAGTGTCCTCCAAATCGTTGCATCTGGTTCAATTGGCATCTCCTCGATAAACTTTCTTGCACGACTCAAAAACCCTGCTCGGCTGATCAGATCCACAACACACGCATAGTGTGCAGGCTTAGGCACTAAGCCGTGCTCTTTGCTCATAGACTCAAAGTAGCCAAGACCCTTAGTAACCAACCCCACATGGCTACAGGCTGATAAAACTCCCACAAAAGTGACGTGGTTTGGCATCTCACCAACCTGTTTCATCTTCTCAAAAAGATTCACTGCTTCATTACCATATCCATGTTGAGAATAGCCCGTGATCATGGCATTCCAAGAAACATCATTTTTCTCTGGCATCTCACAAAACTCCCTCCTGGCATCTTCAATGCTACCACACTTTGCATAAAATGTGATTAAAGCATTGGAAACTTCAATATCTGAATCAAACCCTCTTTTTATAATCATCGCATGGATCTGCTTCCCTTGTTTTATGTTTGCAATATTAGCAGCAGCACTCACAGCAGAGCCAAATGTGAAAAAACTAGCTTCTAGTTTAGCTCTATTCATTTGAGCAAAGACCTTCAGAGCGTCCTCACAGTATCCACTCTGTGCAAAACCTGAGATCAATCCATTCCATGATATACTATCTTTGGCATCTATTTTCTCAAATTCCAGGTAGGCTTCTTTGATCCTACCACATCTGGCATAAAGACTAACAAGTGCATTACCAATTGAAAGGTCTTCTGAATAACCAGAAACGAATGATTGAGCATGAATTTGCCGTCCTTGATTTAGAGCTTGAATACCTGCACATGCACTGATTGCACTAGAGAAACCTATGTTATCAGATTGGATCCCTCGGTTAAGCATTTCTTTGAAATGTTTAAGAGCTTCAGCAAACAAATTGTGCTGTGCATACCCTGAGATCAGAGCTGTCCATGACACAACATCATCCTCGGTGAGTGTTCTAAGAATTACATGGGCAGTATCTAGTTTTCCATGCTTAGCATACATATCTATGAGCACGCTACAAACATACACATTAAACTGAAAGCCAGTCTTTATGACTTGAGTATGAATCTGCTCTCCTAGATCAAGAGCACCCACTGAGGTGCAAGTTCTCAAAATACTAGGGTAGGTGAATTGATTAGGTATCAGGCCTTTAATCTGCATTTGTCTAAATATTCGAAATGACTCACTTAAATTATCTAACTTCCCAAAAGCCACAAGCATCACATTCCACAAAACCACATTTTCTGTCTGTGCTGTGAGAAACATTTCATGGGCTGTTTTTATATCAGAGCAGTTCACATAAAGATCAAGCAAAGCACCTTCAACAATCATGTCTGAAGATATCCCTGCTTTTATCACATATGAATGAAGCTGTTCTCCCTTACAAAGGGCCCCATTTGATGCACAGGCACTCAAGAGACTTGCAACAGTAACACAGTCTGGTTTCAAGTAATCCCGTTTCATTTTCGTGAACAATTCCAAAGCACCATCACTAAATCCCTGCTGAGCTAGACCAGAGATCAGCGAGTTAAATGAAACTTCATCCTTAGACTGCATTTTGCTGAAAACTTTTTCAGCAGATACAAAGTTTGGCATTCGGGAATACAATGTGACAAGAGCATTGCAGACATAAGTTTCCAAAGAGGATCCATACTTGAAAACTAGGGCATGAAGTTGCTCCCCAACATCAAATAACTTTATTTTTGTGCAGCCACTTAGAACACTCGAAAAAACATAGGGAGTGGGAAAAATTCCCGCTGTATGCATTTCACAAAAGAGGTGAATGGCCTCTTCTTCATATCCATTCTGTGAAAAACCAGAGATCATAGCCACCCAAGAAACACTATCCTTCGTGCATAAATTATCAAATACCTTTCTGGCAGATATTATAAGCCCATTTTTGGCATACAAACCAATCAAAGGATTAGAAATAATTGGACTACAAAGAAGACCATGACAAATAATCCTAGCATGAATCTGCTCTGCGTAGCGAATACCAATTCTATGACCAGAACAAGCCCTTAAAACACTGGCAAAAGAAATTTCAGTTGGACTTACATTTTCCTCAATCATGCACGAAAATAGATCCAGCACTCTGTTACTCATTTTCTTTTCCATAAAACCAGAAATTATCTTATCCCAACTTCGCACACTTCTATTAGGCATATCCTCGAAAACCTTGACTACACCATCCAAATCACCTAACGCAAAATAAACATCAACAAGCTTGTTACACAAAACACTTTCATTGCCAAATCCCAACTTCAAAATCTTCCCATGAAGTTTCTTGCATTCTACCAAAGACCCAGAATTCAAACAAAGGTCTAAAAGCCATATATATGTTTGACAATTCGCGCAAATCCCACGGTGTTCCATCAACTGCAGAAACGCAATCCCTTTCAAATTCTCTTCATTTACTTGGTTGGGAAATTCATCGAATGCATAGCAAGCTAGAGTTGGTCTACTTAAATCCCAGCTAAAACACTGCCAAAAAATATAAAAATCCAATTAGAGAGAGAGAGAGAGAGAACTTTTACATGTGAAGCCTATATCTTTAACACTAAATCGTCGCTATTTACTTAAATTTCGATGAAATGAGAAGTTATACACATGATTTTTTAACATGTCTTGAGTGTAAAATTGGCAATAGTAATAACAATGATAAAAGGTGGGTATTAGTTGTTACCTTGCGGGGGTTTTGGGAGGGTTTTAGAGAGGGAGTGGGGTTGAATTTGCGCGGGAAGTGAGACAGGAAGGATTTTGAGAGTGAGCCACGAAGGGAAATCTGATTAAGAATCATGGGGTCTCGTTGGATTTGAGTGAGCATCAATCAATCCAATGGAATACTAGCTTTCGTGTCTTTCTGAGATGGTAGATTGAGAGAGGCAAGACGTGTGGTGATTATGGGTAAGTGGACAAGAGGAGAGAAGGATGGATTTTTTGTACACTTTTTTTTTTTTTAATTATGGATGAGAGTACTTACTTGTTTCAAGTTTGAAAATAACAATAATTAAAATGAAAAAATGATCAGCAATTGGAAAAAAATCTCTAATTTCAATTTCTTTACAACTTCTTTAACTTTTTTTTAATTTATAATTTTACCTAATCTTTTAAATAAGAAAAAATAGTAAATTTCTCACAATATATTCCCAATTTTAATTCTTATAAAAATAATTTTGTTTTTCAATTATATATACATTTAAACACTATATAAAACCTTAAATAAGGCATAATAAATTTTCTAAATCATCCTAAACCAAACTAATACCTTCTTAATACTTTATTTTATCTATCAAAAGTTGAAAATATTTTAAAATAAATCAAAAAATAAAAAACCTTAAAAACATAATATAATCACAAAAAATTAATTAAATATTAAATCAAACTCTTAGTTATTTTTATAAGAGATTTTTTATTATTGTTTCGACAAGCTTTGACTTCTTTGAATAAAAAGTTTCGTAAAGAAATTATCATTTATTCTAGAAAATTCTACTAATATTAAAAATATTTTAAAAAGATTTATAAACTTTTTATCCTTTGTACTTAATTTAAATAAAATAGTTTAAAATAAAATAAAAACATAAATATTAATAGGTTTATTTGAAAAAAGACTCATTTAAATAATATATATATATATATATATATATATATATATTATGATACTAATAACAATAGTAGCAGGACAATTCATTAAAAAAAATTAATACTAAAATGTAAAAATAAATTTTTAACTTTCTATTGATTTATCAAGTTTTTTTAGCAGTTTTTAATTATATATATTTACTAAATATTATTAATTAAAAGAGCACTTAAAATTATATTATTTATTTGAAATTTCATTTTTCAGGTTAATTAAGCATAAAATTCAATACTGTCAGTCCATAATCTTGGCGTTTTTCAGAGTATTTAGAAACTCCAAAAAAAAATATTTACAGGTTTTCTTAATAAATATTATAATTAAATTAGGATCCTTTATTTGTTTAATTATAAATATATGTTTAATTATAAATATAAATGAACATAATTGTTACTTGGCTTCCCAACGGTCAAAACTCGTATCTCGATTTTTAATATTACAAAAAAAACCCAAAATTCCTCCAACTAAAATAAATATATCAAACACGACACCGTTTCCTCTCTCTTTAAATCAAAAACACAAATCAGGAATCTGCAAAACCCTAGAATTTCTAAAAACTTAATCCCTGATCTCAATAAATGGCAATTGCACGAACTGGAGTCTACGTTGACGATTACCTGGAGTGTAGGTTCCTCTGCAGTCCCTGGGTTTCGCATCAAGTTTCATTTTTTTCTTGAAATACAATCTCGTCAATGTTTAATAAATTTCGTATCTTTTTTTTTTTAATTCCAACAGATGCAAATACATTGCCAGCTGAGCTTCAACGGCTTCTTAATACTGTTAGAGAGCTTGATGACCGATCCCAGTGTAAGAAAACTCCCATCCACATATACGTATACATGCATGTATTTTTGTACACATACATTTCACTTGTGTGTATATGTATAATTTTTTAAAATTTTCTGCAAGTATATAAATGTCACTATCTAGAAGGTTGTAAAAGTTTTGAATTTTTTTTCAGGTTTATTGCTTAATTGTTGTACATTCACATGTATTCATGCATATAAACTGTGAAGTTTTTACTTTTAGGTTTGCTTCTGGTGAAAATATAATGCGGTATAGTTGTGAAATTTTAATCTTTTTTTGTAGGGTTATTGCTTAATTATTGCACATTTTCATGCATGTAGGTAGGTATTTGTGTAAACAAGCTGTAAAATTTGTTTTTATGGTTTAATTACTTGGAAACAACAGAATTTCAATTGTTATATGAATATAAACATGTGCACGCTTTACATGCTTGTGCATGTGTGTATGTTACATTTTCTTGTATGACAGGAAGTTTTGATCCAGCCTTCATTTAGCCAACATGTGTGTGTGTATGAATGCGTATGGTTAATTTTTTGATTTTTTGGTATTTTATGGGTGGAAGCAATGATAAACCAAACAAGGCAACAGACAAACTATTGTCTGGGGTTGGCATCTCAAAGCTTAAGAAAAGGAAATGGTAGTATTTATAATTGCTACAACACTAATAACAATGAAGAGGATGAGGCAGTTGAGAAAATGAGGAAGGATATCGAGGCAAATCAGGATAGTGCATTGAGTTTGTGTACAGAGAAGGTTTTGTTGGCACGGCAAGCTTATGACCTTGTGAGTTTCTTTTATTCCAAGGCCTTTCTAATAAATTGTTTCTTGCAACATCTCAAATTGATGTTATATGGGGCATGCTGATTTATTAGGAGTTTGTTGGGGTATTATGTAGTCGCTACAATGAAAAGGGGTATTTGATTCGTGTTTAGTAAAACATAGGGAGCATTTTCGCATTCAAGGTTGTGTTGTAGTTCTTAGGGATTATTTTGTTTTGAATTGCTTTGTGTCAGAAGACATGGAGAAAGATTTTTTAATTCCTATAAAGTAGTTCTTTGACTGGATGATAAAATTCTGCCATAGTCTTCTCTGATTATGGCTATGGAGAATAGTATGTAATGTCTTCCACTCCAAAGAAGATTTCTTTCAGGGCATTGTGAGGTAAATATCTACTTTGTGATTATTGCTTTCAGCATTGTCAAGTCCTTGGTACTTGGTAAAGCCCCTAGCTAAACACGCACTCTTGCCCTCTTCTCATTTTCCAATGATGGAAAGCTTTAGTGAATAAGTTACTATGCTAAAGCATCGTATGTATCTTATTTTCCAAGATTCAAATGCTTGACAGGGTAGTGCAACACATTCAGGATGAGATTGTTTTCGCCAATAGGGACAACCAAGACGTATAAGGCTTAAAAAAAAGTCTGTCTGAAGTTCATTTACTCTTCTATTTCCTTTGGGCTGTTTAATCTGTTCTATGTGATAGCTAGGCGTTAGCCAATAAGCAATGTTGCGTTAGTCATACATTGTTCACAGATAGCATCTTAACTCTGGCTTAACTGAAACTGGAAAAGGAAGCGGAGAGCATTGAGTGTTGGTAGATGGAATGCAATTTGTATGTAACTAATATAGTTTATCTTCCTAAATTACTATACAGAAGTTCATAAAATTCTATTAATAGAGAGAAGAGTATAGGCACAGCATGACATAAATGGTATTCCAATGCTGTCAACCTGAGCTCTGAGCACAGACAATATTGGAGCTTTCTCAGCATTGAATTACATTTTAGCATCTTTGGCATTTCTTCACCAGGATGATATGATCATGGTGAAGGAATTTTTGTAGTTTTTTTTAATGGTGAAACCAGAGTTTGGTGCACTTCTAATGGCCAATTCTCATATCATGTATTCAACCAGGAATTTCTAGTGGGTTAAGGATAAAAAACAGCACCACTTTGCTTTTATTAGGTTAAATGGAAAATATATCATGTTAAAGAACTGATCTATGATGCACTCAAAATTTCAAGTTAGATGGCCAAGTGAAATTATATCCACTCATCTTTTCTCTTGTTTCCTTCATTTGTTGAGGGGTGATTGTGGACAAGGATGACTCCCAGATCCTAAATTGTCGCTATTATTGGGATATCTGAGCTGACAACTTCTGTTCCTCAGCTTCCCAAGCTGTCAAGCAACTTGTAATTAGGGTTTTTTTTTGGTAATTTAGCTTGATGAGAGAGAGCAGTTCGTTACAGGCTAAAGAAGCTTATAACTGTTTTAACACCAGTGAACTGCGCTTGACCAGGAAACAGACAGCTGGCTGGCCTCTATGTTAAGTAAATTTTTCCTAGTATAGCAAATATGGAAGTGACCATCTAGTGATGGTATTATCTGTCTTTTTCTTTTTTGTATTCTCTTTTTCTTAGGTGGGGGTTGAGTAAAATATCCATCTTATGTGAAGGTTGATTTGACACACTAAAACTAATGCTTGAAGAAAGTGTAAAATTGGAAATAATTGAAATTTTTGTTAGGATTTAGGATTTTGGGCATGCTAGACTTCCTTCCTCTTGGCCCTTCCCTGATTTTTTGAGGTCATGTTCTAGTTTTGCTTGACGCGTACAGCTGAATGAGAGACTGTTTGATGAGACTATCTTGTATTGCAATTTCCTGTAATCATTTGTTCATAATTTTATGGCAAGATTCAAAAACCATCTTAACTGAACTTTAGAATCAGTAGCCAATATTGCTCCTACATATATTATTGTTCTTCTTTCTTGACTGCTCATTTGCACCATTGGAGGTTTCTCTTCACCTGAGGACATTTACTGAGCAAGTAGAGATCCTCAATTATTAGGGATTTCATCAATGCAAGCAAAGCCATCTAGCAGTTGCGCCTTTCACGGCATGGAATATCCTGCTGAACTCACTCGGGTTTTTTCTAGATGCTCAGTGTAGCTAGCTTGTGAGACCCCAATAATCTAGCTTTAAGTTTGGGCTGAGTTGAGGATAATAACATATGATCCTTCTCATTCTAAGTGTTACCTGAGGCATATGATAGGTTCATTCTCTCTCCCCCTGTCATTCTGTTAGGAGAGGATATGATAGATTCTTTCTAATTAACGCACACTCAATGTCTTGTACTTTGATCCGTATGCAGATAGACAGCCATGTAAAACGACTTGATGAGGATCTGAACAACTTTGCAGAAGATTTGAAGCAAGGTACAATAATGGATTGTCACTACTTTATTGTTGTCTCTTGCTACACTAAACCTAGCACAGGATCTATTTAGTGGCTTAATTCTTTTCCTTTTTGTCATGTATTCAGAGGGAAAACTATCACCAGATGAACCAGCAATCCTTCCTCCACTGCCTATAATAGTCCCTAAAATTGAGAAACGCAGGAATTTTTACGGAACACCTCAATCTCAATCGAAAAGGATTGATTTCAGGGATCGGGATTGGGACAGAGAGCGTGATAGGGATTTTGAGCTCATGCCTCCTCCAGGAAGCCATAGAAAGGATTTCCCTGTTCCTGTTGAAGTTGAGCAACCCATTGATCCCAATGAACCTACCTACTGTGTCTGCCATCAGGTTTGACTTTTTGTTTAATGTTATTTCAGTTTCAAATTCAACTCTTTCTTCTGCAGAGTTGCTTTACGGTTTCTTTAGATACACAATAAAAATTCTTGTACATCACTAAGCTTCTGTAATGTTTGTGGTCATTTAGGTGTCCTTTGGAGATATGATTGCTTGTGATAATGAGAATGTAAGTACTTTCACCTTTGCTCTGTGTATGTTGGTGCTTGTCTTCTTGATTGAAGTTCATTGCTATGGTTCCTTGTCTAGAGTTTCATATCTTGCACTCAACATGAGTTTAAGTCATAACAAGAAAGTTTTTGTGAACATTTTGATAATATTTCAAGACAATATTTATGGAGTTCACATGATAGATTGATATGGCAAAAATAATGAGAATTTAAACCCAGAAATCATAATATCTTTCATCTTTCATCATTTTTATTGCAGCAGAACAATTTTAATAGTTGTAACTGTTTCGTATGTGTGAGAATACTTTTGCTAAATACTCACCCACTTGTTTGTCTGTTTACAGTGCCAAGGAGGTGAATGGTTCCATTATTCATGTGTTGGGTTGACACCGGAGACAAGATTCAAGGGAAAGTGGTACTGTCCAACCTGCAGGAATCTACCCCAATTTCAATGGTAGAATGTATTCATAATTACAGTTTCTTCATTGTACCATCAATTTTTGTTTGCAACAAAACATTACAACTGCAATGTGGTCAAATAGAGCCAGGTTTTGTTCCAACATTGGATTCTCTGAAGTTCTTATGTTATCCTCCCCTCTCCCTCTCCCTCTCCCTCTTCCTCCCCACCTTGCCCTCCCTTCTTTCCAGGAACAGCAAGGGAAACAGATGTTTACATATCCCCACAGTAAAATTCATTATTCATATATTACTATGAATTCTTGCATCCATAACCGAAGTTATTTCAACAAGGGAAAAGTTGGATCTTGGTACACAGCTAATCCAAGAATAGTTTAACCAGTAAAACCAGAATTAATAAACAAATGCCCGAAATCCCCTGTGCTTTAGCAGAAGGCAAGAGCAATGGCATCTTCTGGTGGGAAATTGAATTTTTTTCGTGGGGGGAATTTGGATAGGCAAATGGTGGTATGAAAATTTGAAGATAAAGTTTATACTTTTATTCTTCTTGTCTTGCATCACAATTTACAGCTTTACCAGTGCGAGTCATGGGGCAGGGATTCTTTTGTATCCGTCGTTATCTTGCTCTACCTACCTGTTATCTGTCTATAGCATCCGAAGAAACTTGGACCACCGGTCACTTTCTCCGGCACAATCTGTCGTGGAAACTAATTACTGTGTATGGACGGATATCTGACCAAAAATCTTATTAGGGATATAAATACTAAAAACGATTTAAAAATATTAAAAAAATAAATTAAAATAAAAATATTAAAAAACAATAATTTTTTTTAAATTTTTTAAAAAACTTTAAAGGACTATTAACACGTAAGGCCAGAAGACAAGACTCGTGCGTGGTTTTGCCAGGCTAAAGGGAAGGCCCAACTGAGAGGGGCATTGTGGCAATTTCACTAGGTTTGACTCTCCTTTTTGTACTCTTCTGGACAGCAAGATTCAATTTGAGACGAATGAAATAGCGGGAAACATTTAAGATTTTGGGTGCCCAAAAGTAAGCGCGAGCTTGAAAATTGGAATTCTGAGCTGAATGACGAAGGTACCCTCGTCAAGACATGCAGTGCGCTGTCCCACTCTCACTTCCCAAATATTTTTACCAGGGGGATGAAGTGAGTGATGAGGTAAGGGCACGCAATCCAACATGAGTTTTTTAACCTTGACTGTCATTTCACAATCAACATGATCTTTTGTAATTCTGTTCCTACTACGGTGAGGTTTGTCTAGATGATGGGAAGTACATTTTAATAAAAATAAATTTAAAAAACAAATATATATATATATATATATTATTTTAATATATTTCTAAACAAAAATACCTTGACAGTATTCGTTATCACAATGTCAAACAAACTTTATTTTACATTGCGTTGGAGTTCAAGCGTGCTTTTAAAAAATTTTGTTTTTACATTCAAATTAATTATTTTAGTATTTTTAAATCGTTTTGATGTGCTAATGTCAAGAATAAAATAAAAAAAAAATTTAATATGTTTTAAAGTAAAAAAAACATTTTAAAAATGCAATTACTACCACGTTCAGACGTGTTTGAGAGTGTAGTAGGGATTGCTTTTAAAATGTTTTTTGCTAAAAAATGCATCAAAATAATATTGTTTTATTTTTAAAAAACTATTTTTTATATTAGCACATTAAAATGATCTAAAAATACTAAAACGATATTAATTTCAAATAAACATAACAATATTAATTTCAAATAAATATTTTTAAAATACAAAAACAAACAGGAATAAACATAATCATTTAACTTTTTGTTATCAAGAACTTTTTTTAATGTTTTTTTTATAGATACAGATGATTGGATATGCTTTATTTTTATTCTAATCGAATGCTTTGGATAATCATAGATATCTAACCACCCTCGTACTCCTCTAAGTGAAGGTTGAGATGGGTCTTGTGCCATTTACAAATTAAAAATCTCTCTTTAATTATAGTATATATATATCCATGGTTTTAATTGTTAGAACATTTTCTTTAAAAAACAGAATTAATTTCACTCAATCTTTCATGGTTAATGCCTCCTATAAAAAACATAAAGTTTCGAAATTCTTGAACTTCAAACTTCACAAATCTCTAGGAATCAATTAAAGTACATTAAATGGTTATTTACGACGGATTAAACAATTAGCGTTGGTTGTTTCTAAAATATTTTTTACTTGAAAATATATTAAAATAAAATTTTATTATTTTTTAAAAAATTTTATTTTTTACATCAGTATATTAAAACAATTTAAAAATCTAAAAAAATAATTTTAAGAAAAAAAATAGATTTTTAGGATTGATTGAGCAATTAGTGTTTGATTAGTTTGGCATTCCAGTTCAACCGTGTTTTTGAAAAATTTTGAATTTTTTTAGCTTCAAATTATTTTCAAATAAAAAATATTTTAAAAAGTAATATTTATTATAATCTCAAATAAACCATAATAAAAATCTAGACGTTGGATCCACACAACACAGTGCCATGTCTAAAATGTCAAATTTAGTTTAATATATATAATTAAAAGTAAAGTAAAAGGGAGGAGAAGGAGAGGTGAGCATGCATTAATAAAACTTATGAAGAATAAAAATCTTGAGCAGTGATGAATATCAATTGACGCCAATATAAGAAAGATAGTAAATACAAACAATGCATAATTATGCTAAATAAAATCACAATACAAAATTTTAATTCAAAACTTTATTGTTAAATATTTTTAATTATTTATAATTAAAAATATTTCTCTTCAAGTAGTCCATTAAAATACAAACTAAATAACTCTATTTATAATTATCCTAGACCTAACTGAATAAGAAAGAAAAATTCCTAAATTAAATAGAAAGAATAAAAGCACAGTAAAAAAAATATTTTTCTAAACTAAATAAAAATAAAAATGACTAAGGAAACATATAACTTCTATAGAATCACCATACAAAACTTTAATTTAAAATTTTATTGCTGAATATTTTATTCTGAAATACAAAATAAAATACACTATTTATAATAGTTGTGCCTAAACCGAATAAGAAAGAAATTCCTAAAATAAATATAAATAATAAAAACCCACAAAAGAAATTTTTATAAATAAAAAAATAACCTCAACACGCCCTCCTAATAAACGGTAAAACTTTCACAGTCCCAAAAGTGCAAAATGGTCCAAGATGACGAAGCGAAACTGGATGGAGCCCACTCAAAGAAGGATAGCGGCGGAATTTCAGAGATGGATTTGAATTTTAACGTGCCCCTTTCCTTTCACAACGAAGACAAAAACACAGAAGGAAACCTCATCGGACAGCTAGATTTGCTTAGAAAATATTTATAAAAAACGAAACCCACCAGCTAAAACTCACAACCATTAACCAATCTCTCATTTCGTTTCCAAAAGATTTCATCTTTTTATTTTTTTGAAAATCTGTTTCTTGATTTGTGTAAGAAGTGAGGAGAGCAGTATATACAAGAAGCAGCAGCAGCACCAAGGAACACAGAGAGAAAGCTTAAAGAGGTAAGTTTTGTGCTCTTTGTGGGGTTCTCTCTTATGCTTTCAAAATGTTCGTTTGCTAGTTTAAGTTCTTCTTTTCAATTCTACTCTCTGAAAGATTTTGGATTTCTTAATATAAATTTGTGGTATTTTTTGTAGATAAATGGGAACCCTTTTTCGCTCTCTCTCTTTTTTTCCCTGTTTGTCATTTATATCTAAAGTCTTGGTTTTTCTTGTTTGGTCTCTGAGAAGGTGCGGGAAAGAATGAAATTTACTTGTTCAGTCTTGGGCAGACCTTTCTTTGCTTTAGTACTTGAGAGGACATGAAACTTTCATTTGATGTGGATTTATATTTTTTCTTTGTTTGGATGTTAGTGAGTATATAATGAATCTGATAATTAAAAGTTAACAGCTCTCATGGAGAACCCTTAAAGATGCAAGCATTTAGGCATAGAATTGGAAGTAAAGAAGAGGCCTTGTAACTACTGAAATCATTTCCAGCATAGTAACTGAGTTGTAGAGAATATATTTTGATAATCTCGATTCCAATTGATTGTTTGGTATCAGGTATACAATGGGAAGAAATCTCAGTCCAATACTGCGGCAAGAATTGGCAAATCTTGACAAAGATGCTGATAGTCGTAAATCAGCAATGAAAGCACTGAAATCGTATGTGAAAAGCTTGGATTCCAAGGCAATCCCACAATTTCTTGCTCAAGTTTCTGAAACCAAAGAAACTGGGTCTTTATCTGGCGAATACACAATTTCACTCTATGAAGTTCTTGCTCGTGTCCATGGAGTTAATATTGTTCCTCAGATTGATAGTATCATGACTACTATCATCAAGACTTTAGCTTCAAGTGCAGGGTATTTTCCTCTTCAACAAGCATGCTCCAAGGTGGTACCAGCAATTGCAAGGTATGGCATTGAACCGACGACACCAGAGGATAAGAAAAGGCATATAATCCACTCACTCTGTAAGCCTCTTTCAGAAGCTCTCTTAGGTTCTCAAGAATGCCTGACTTCAGGGGCTGCCCTTTGCCTGAAGGCTCTAGTGGACTCAGATAATTGGCGATTTGCTTCGGATGAGATGGTGAATCGGGTTTGTCAGAATGTGGCTGTCGCTTTGGAGGAGAAGTGCACGCAAACTAATTCGCACATGGCCTTGGTGATGGCTTTGGCTAAGCATAATGCTTTGATAGTTGAAGCATATGTAAGACTTTTGATACAATCAGGATTGCGTATCTTGAAAGCTGGGGTCTTGGAGGGTAATTCTCAGAAACGATTATCAGCTATCCAAATGATCAATTTCTTGATGAAGTGTCTGGATCCTAGGAGCATATTCTCAGAGCTTGAGTTGATAATCGAGGAGATGGATAAGTGCCAGTCCGATCAGATGGCATTTGTGAGTGGAGCCGCATTTGAAGCTTTGCAAACTGCAAAGAAAATAGCTACAGAGAAAGGGACAAAATTTGAGAAGAGTTCTGGTTCAGTTAGTGGATCGAACTTTGGCAGGAGAGACCACAGAGGGAGGAGAAATTTGTCCAGTGCCTATGGTGATCAATCTCCAGCATCTGTATCACCAGAATCACAGACTCTTGATTTCTTTATGGAATATGAATCTTTCACTGAGTCACCTATTTCAACAACTAATGTTTCTTCTAATGAGTGTGACCGTGGGAGTGTGAACCGAAAACTCTGGAGTTTTGAGAATGGAGGGGTGGACATATCTCTAAAAGATGGTTTATTTTCAGAGTTGTCTCAGGGAAGTCCCATCCATGATGCATTCTCTGATCAGTCTGGGCTATATGAGCTTACTGAAAACGGAGGAAGTTACATGGGTGAATTTGCAGGGTTCTTGCCTAGAAGTCCTAGAAACAAACTATCGAGAAGCACCACTCCCAGCCCTCAGGTATTGTGCTGGGACTTGTTTCATTAGTCACGTCTACGGACTTGTTTCATTAGTCACTTCTACGATTAGTTAGAAAAAGACTGACCTCCAGTGAGCTCTGATGGTGATTTTGGACACCTTTTCTTAATGTGCAGCTTAGGAGGTTTATTTTTCTTGTTATTCTTAACCACAAATATAGGCATTGAATAGTGACAACGGATTTTAACCTCCGGATTCAGAAATAGGCTGGCTACAGTGGTGATTTTCCATTTAAAACATATTTGATAAGGATGTTAAACTGCCACCAATGTTTTCAAAATACAGGTCAGACAGCTTGGGAACCGGTTTGAAGGATTATCCCACTTTTCCCATTTGGAATTAGCTTTAATTAGTGGTTTCATTGTTGTAAAATGGCTATGTTTCCTCCCTTGCTGTCAAGCGCACATTAAGTCATAGCTGATATAAGTTGCCTAAATTAATACAGTGATCACAGGCCTAAGGGAGGCTAGATTTATTGCTGAGATTCTTGTTCCACACATGATCAAATTACTTATTTACATTTGGCTGTAGGCTTGTGCTCCTTTTTTTGTTGCTGTTGCATGAGATATATCAACATTTGCCAATCGCTAGAAATTTACTTGATGTTTGTGATATTGGATTTTGATTGCTAATATAGATTGCATTTGACACCATTTTGTTTGTGTTTCAGCGGTCACGATCTCATATAAATGTTGACAACATTAGCATCTTCACAACTCCCAGGAAGCTCGTACGTGCTCTTCAGGATCCTAATGATTTGGATTCAGACTTCTCAGAGAAACAAAATGGAAGGTTTGAAAGTCCATGCCCGAGCAAGTTTGATTACAGCCCCACTCCGAGATTAAAACGAAATGGCTTTCAGCATGATGTGGGTTTAGAGGTCGATGAGAATGGAAAGTCGTATACTGGCGTTGAGGAGTTCCAAGGTGCCTCTGAATCAGTAGCATCAACAGATGACATTCCAGTCAAAACTGATGTGCAAGCATCTCCAGAGGTGATTCGTGGAAATAAACCTTATGCTAATAAATTTTGCACTGAAAAAGATGCGAGGAAGACTTCATCTATTTTAGCTGTTGGGTTCTGGATTGCTTTGCTAGTAATTTTTGCCTCATTAAAGTGCATTTATCTGCAAGATGATGACCATCATATGGTTCCAACTTAGTTCTGACATTTGTATCAAAATCTTCCAATTACCTTGTATTAGGTCATTGTGAAAATCCTATGTTTCTCTGTAGTGTAAGGTAGTCAATTGTTCAAACTATGAGTTGGATGATTATGTGCTTAATATTAGGAAACAATTTCTGTTGCTGCAACCTTTTTTTTATCATTAAACATGTTCACTACAGAACAGAATATTGTTCCTTAAACTTCACCTGCAAAATCAGTTTTGCTTATTTTTCAGAAGAGGAAGGAGAGAAACTATAGAAGCAGAGACAAGAATTGTCCTCTGGACAGTGAAGTGATATGTGATGCAAGCAACTGTGCCTTCTCGTCACAAACATGAATGGTTTGCAGCGTTTCGTTTCTTTTCAAATTTTATAATAACAATTTCTGTATGTGGGTTACGAAAAACCATTTCTTATATCTACAGCTCCTAGGAAGATGTAGATATTGATATAGTCAAAAACAAAATTAACCAAATTGCAAGGTGCTGAGAATTTGGTAAACTACTGAGCTTGAATTATTGAAAACGAGAGTCGATGAGAAAAGCAACCGGTTGATGACTGTGAAGTCGGGTCGTGAGCTGGTGTAAATCCTGTTCATCTGCTCAGTTAAATTCTTATAATTATCGTTTTCTTCACCCTCCATTTCCTCACTCTCTAGTAGACTGTCTTTTCATTTATCATCATTCTTCTGATTTCTCGCCTCCCAGCCAGTAAAAAATCCTTCTGAGCCCCAAATTGCCCCACCGTTGGCCAGAACCAAATCCACTTTTTCTAAGGCCAGGAGGAACAATGCCGAAACTTGATAAGAACATAGGCCTCTACAGAAGTCTTATCCCTCTAATCCATATGCATAGGTTGCTTCTGGTGTGCTTGCTGTAAGATGGCTAATAAATAAAACAACCCCTCATTTGGATCGATGAAAATTTCGAGTTTGAGACAATAAGCTCTGAGCTTAAGTGCTTACATTTCTCCTTGGAGGCTCAAAATGCATCTTACTTCAACCACATCTTTTGCATCAGTGCGTACATTTCAACCTGCATCAACGCAGACAAAAAAAAAAAACTTAATGAATTGACAGGAAAACTTTACAAGGCAGTTTTAAGAGAACTTTGTTGGAAATTGAGAAACTTAAAACAGTTTCGGGAACATATCAGCCTATTCTTCCTTTCAGCTTTTAGCATCACTGCAATCTGATCCTTTACAAACGATTTTAGTTCATTTCTTTTATCTTATATTTTTATTTACTGAGTAGACTGTTTTCTGAACCCGATTTTCTGCACAGGCTTCGCCAATGTGCATTCCAGTTGAAATATTTCTCAAACTCAAAGCAATTGGTGCTCGTGCTCCAGCAGTTGTAGTTCATCTGGCCATTCAGGGCATTTTCCGCGGGTTTAAGGACACTAAGACTCCTGTCCTATGTCTAGGCAGGTGTTTGGCTGGAATTATTATGAAGTACCAACAGGTGTTTGGTAATATGATTTTGACAAGAACAAACTAAAGCAGCTACCAAAAGAAAACGAGAAAGGGAAAGAAAAATGAACAAACTAATGTATTGTTGATTTTGAATTTGATATCAAAATCTTTAATTACAAAATATCCCTTCCAATCTTCACCAGGTTTCACGATGACAGGGACCAGCATTGCAGCGGGGCCAGTGCAGATAAAATAGTTCTTACCACTTCTCAGCAGATGAGCCAGGGCTTCCAATGTAATTATCTTGGAAACCGATCTGTATCACCCTGAAGAAAAGCTCTTTTCCCTGAAATGAACCGCCAACCATTTTTGTGACTCGTTAGATTTCTCGGTTGCAGATGATCTTATGACATAAATAGACAACAAGCACATGCAGTTTAATTGAAATATTCTGTTCACCAGTATTTGTATAAGAAAACCTAACTATCTACGTACTTGAGTCGATGCCTATAAAGCATAGTTTTCAAACAAGAAAAACTTCATTCACAAATCTCCTGTAATATCACTTGTATTTGTGAAATTCTACGAGCTAAGATGACAAAATTTCTTTTCATGTTCTCATTTATAAAACATTTAAGGAAATGGATGATTCTGAAAGTGATGAGCCATGGTGACAAGCTAAAAACTTTCTCAACATTGATTTCATATACTATATGCTAGAGCCATTTGATCTTGGGCTGGAAGTAGAAATGACACGCACATACCTGATCGAGCGCTTCATATTTTGTAGGAGAGGTGTAATAGAATGCTTTCAACCTCTCTTCTGGTGGAGCAGCATAAACTCTACCAAGCCTATTCTTCAAAATTGTGAAGCTCATCATGCACTTTCCATGACCCAGGTTTCTCTTCAGGCTCGAAATCAAAATCAAACATTCTCGGAGACTCTACTTTCATTACTTCAGACGCAGATTAAACTTCAAAGGTGAAGATACCTGCTCTCTTTTTTTTAATAAAATAAAATAAAATTGTGAAGGGCTCATCTTGCACTTTCCATGACCCAGGTTTCTCTTCAGGCTCGAAATCAAAATCAAACATTCTCGGAGACTCTACTTTCATTACTTCAGACGCAGATAAAACTTCGAAAGGTGAAGATAAAGGAGGCCGTGTTCAGTAAGAACATTTTCTGAGTCCTTGGATCCCTGCCTTTGCTCGTCTTATGAATTTGAGATGACGAAGTATAGCGCTAGTTAGAGTCACATCCTTTCGACCATTATTCTTTACTATCACTGCTGTTGCCATGTTCAGTGGATAAAGTGAGACTACACATGTTATGTCAAGAGGTCCACTGCTGCAGCTCAATTCAACCTTCAACAAGCCGGAAAAACAAGCATGAGAATTTCAGTCCTTGAGCAGGCGTTGATCATCCTCCTCCCAAAGAAAAGCAGGCTGCAGCTTTAACTCTACAACACCCACCCTACTTCACCCTTCTTCCTCTTGCCACTGAACCAAGGAAGATTTTGATCAATGGTAAAAGAAGTTCAGTTACTGTGAAAATAAATGGATCCAGGCTCATGATTCCAAGACAAAATGCTAGGATATAAAATTTGAAGGGAATTCGAGTCTTAAACTGAACAACCCTACATAGTTTTAAAACAGCATTTTCTCGTTCTTGGCATTGATTAGTCAACCATTTTTACCTTTCCAAAATGAAAAATTAATGATATCTTAATTGATAAAATTGTCACTTGACCCTGTCCTTGTTATTGCAAGTCTGAAATTCAAACAACAAAAAAACCCTTAAAATTAGCTAGCTTTCCTCTCAAAAGAACCCGATCAGTTTCAGGCATGAACTGGTTTAAAGAATCAAGGCATCGTTTGTTTGACGGAAAATAATTTTCTAAAAATTATTTTTCAAATTTTTCTATGTTTATTTGTCATGAAGAAAGTTGGTTAACAAAAAATATTTTTCAGTCAGAAAAATTTAACTTGGTTTCTAGGAAAGTATTTTCCTTTTATTTTGGACGGAAAACACTTTTCGAAAATTATAAAAAATTTAAAAATATTATATTATTTGCTGATTATATCAAATTTGGTATTCATACTTTTGATTGCTATATATATTTTGTTTTGAATATTTTTTTTTCAATTTTATCCCTTAGAATTTGATTTTTATATTAACTTTGGTCTTTCTTTTTATAATTGTTATCTTTTTTTAATTGAATTTTTTTATCTATCAAATTTGATCATCATTCTTTTGATTGTTACTTATTTTATTTGAAATAATTTATGAAATTGTAATTATTATTATTTTAATTTCTTCATCTTTTAATTTTTTAATTTTTTAGATTTGATCTCTATTATTTTGATTATTATTTATTTTATTTAAGATAATTTATAAAATTATATTTTTTTTCAATTTCATTCTCATTCAACTTTTAATTTGTAAGATTTGTTCCTCATTATTTTAATAAACTTGAAAAAATATGATATTAATAAGTTATTTTCCAGCTCATTTTCCATAATATAACCAAATACTGGAAAGTGTTTTCTAACTTATTTTTCATCACACTATAAAAAATCAGAAAATAATTCACTTTCTTGAAATTCACTTAAAAAACTATTTTCTAGCAAATAAACCGAATTAAGATATAAACTGAACAAAAAGAAGTAACCAAGAAAATACCTGAATAGCATCAATGGAGTCAGAGCCAACATCCTTTGCAGCTTTACAGTCCATTCAGAAGAAGAAACGAGTGACCCTTTGGAACCGCCTTCAGAGGAATCACTGATGACCAAACCAACGCCTCCTTCAGCTTGACTAGAATCCTTTTCATTACCATGAACTGTATAATAAAGAACGAACCTCCTGAAAACCATCATCCTTCCAATAAACTTTTGGCCTGGAAGACGTGACATGAGCATTAGGTATCTGGTCCCTCACAGAGCTGCCATTTCTAACAGTTAGAGAACACAGTTGGATTCCTAGAATTTGATGCCTTATCTACCTGACGTACAAGACGTCTAATATTTTGCCTTTCGAACGAAGGAGGATATTTTGTTAAACCCCAGTACATTAGGAGGAGCAGCCTTTCCCATCCATCAAGCTAAATTACCACAGGTATTTGACAGATTCACCTTCCCCGTCCATCTAGCTAAATTGGATCTGGAGGGTAGATTTTGGATTATAAATCTGCATATTGGATTGGGAAGTCAGATTACAGATCGACTCTAAAGCACAAGGTGTTTAGAAATTCAGTTAAAACCATGTTTTAAAAAAATGAAATTTTTTTTTTATTATTTCTTTTATAAATTTTTATATCGTTCATGCTCTCATACAAAAATTAATTTTTAAAAATAAAAAAAATATTATTTTGATATATTTTCAAATGAAAATCACTTGGACAACTACCATACTCACAAACACCCCATAATAACCTTCATGAATCCTACATAAAACCCATAAAACCCTAGTCATTATTGGCAACAGAAGGGCATACAAGAAAGGATGTGCTCCAGTTTTCACCGAGCAGAAACACACCTTTAACAAACTCACAACACATCCCCAATACATTGCACAACTCGGATGCGGGCACTGGAAGAAATCAAATTAATTCGCCAAAGATGCTCATAGCACAAAAAACCAAACACATTTTTCAATAGAAACTACAGAACTAATTGAAACCAACCATCACATCAGTTGGATTAGAAATGGCATATACATATCTTTTCTTTGACTCTAAACAAAATCGTTTTAAAGTGATACAATCAAGACAAAAGCGAAGTTGCCATGTGCAAAACTAATCTTCATCCATCCCTCCAGGTGCAGCATCTCTCCTTGGACCACCAGCTGGTTTTGCCATTATAATCTGCATGGCAGAATGGGAAAAATAAAAGAAAGCAAGCTAAAGTCACAATTCAAATTCGTGTTCAGTTTCATATATATGGCTATAAATCAATTCCACTGCTATCTCATACAAGAATAATAGACCAAAACTCTCAGCTGAATATAACCTAATATTTTAGTTTTATAAATTGCCCCCCTGACAAGATTGGATTATAAAAATCTAAAGTGCAAGCAAACCAAGCTGCTCAAGAACCTAAAAGTTTAGCAGATATCAATTTCAAATCACAAGGAAAGGTGACAGATGCAAGAATTAAATACCTGGTCCACGCGCAATACAGTACAGGCAGCATCTGCAGCATATTTGAGAGCAAAAAACCTGTCCAAAATTGGGGGAGGAAAAGATTGAGTTTGTATTTTATTTAGACATAATTTTAGCTTGACAAATGATAGTTCCTGATCTATATCAGTTAAGAATTAATTACTAGAATTCACAATATCTGATCTGAATCTTGAAATATACATTCTTGTAGAGAACCTAAATGGAAGGAAACCCTAAGATTGAGAATGGTACAATAAAAAACTAGTGACCAATATCATATGGCAGAATAAGATTCTTTTATCCTTATTTTTTATGATCAGAGACTCATCTACCCTGCTGATAGATGAAACATGCAAAAATATTTGGTTTCACAGACCCAAATTCTATGTATCCCTTGTTTAACTACACAACTAACCCTTTCAAATCGAAGTTTCTATTGAACAACAAGGCATATAAGAAAATGATTGCTAACAATCACAGCAGACTAAAGCACAATATCATATACATAAACACACAGAGAAAGTTAGCATAAAAAAGGTCATGGAAAAAGTTCCATTAAGCCCTAAACTGCAACAAGTGGAAGAAACAGCATGACATGCCAATATTTCACAGAGAAGTGTGGATGCTACAAGATAGTGATAAAGAAACATACTTTGTGACATAGAGGTCCCAGATATTAGTGGTTGATACATCCTTGAAAACACCTTCCTCCAAGTCGATGCCCACTTTGGTATTTCCAGAAGCATGTTCAGCATAGAGAGAAGATATGATCTCCATTGCATTGAGTCCAGCATTCTCAGCCAGTGTTTTAGGTATCATCTCAAAACTTTCAGCAAACTTTGCAATAGCATACTGATCCAATCTGCAAGAGCAATGGAAGTAGCATATCAACAGATCATTCATGTAATGCCCTTGTGACTGAAGTCTGAATGCTGGAAAGTATTTCTATGCCTTCAAAACTTGTCAAAGTTAAAAAACAATCATGGTTATAAAAAAATGACAAACCCAAAGAATTAATACAAAGGGAGATGAACAGAAATAAACAGCTTACCCTGTTTCTTTAAATGAGAATTCTCTAAGTCTTTTGGACAACTCAATCTCAGTAGCTGCCCCTCCAGGTACTATTCGACTGTCCCTACACATTGCCTGAAAAGAGGCAGGAAAAAAAAGGATGTACAAAGAAATGTTTAGAATTGACTTCCTGCAACCAGATTCTCCACCGGAATAAATGTTTAGCAACAATAACCTTGTAAGTATTGACTCCATCATCAACAGCTCTTTCAAGGTCATCTAGTATGCTATCTGTACTTCCTCGTAACACCACAGTGCATACAGAGTTGCCACCTTCTTCATTTCTCACAATAGTGACCTGTTTCATATAATTCATACAGAGCACAAACATCATTTCGAGAAAATAAAGGAAAAGAGGCGAGACAAAGGAAAGGAGAAAATCTACAGCCAAAATGATGGGATTAAGGTGTCTATGAACATACCCTAGCACCACCAATTTCCTCAACCGAAATAGAATCTACACATCCCAAGTCATCTGGGTTGGGTGGACTAAGCTTCAGCTGTTGCAAAAACACAAAAGAATCTCAGAGTGCAACCAAAAGAACTTTCAAGCAGCATGAACAAATATTTCTAACAAGAAAAACTAAATATCTCTAACAAGAAAAAAAACTTTAAACAGAAGTGAACGTACGATAGCAACAGCGCCAGTGGTGCGGCAAAATCTTCTCAGTTCAAACTTTGAGCTAATCTTCAGAACCATGAGTCTACAAGCAAGAATGTCGGAAATAAGAATTGACAACAGAGGTTATGGATGCAATGAAGAAACTACTTAAGCAACCCGTTAATAACGTTACTATAAGAACTACTTAAGCAACCCGTTAATAACGTTACTATAAGCAAACACAAGTACAGCATAACATGACCTCAATTTGTCCAAATACTCTCCCACAACCCATACAAATGGATATATTCAAAGGAAGAATAAAACAAAACCACAAGGCAGAAAACTTGTGTACTTGTAACGTTCACAGAAATGTAATGCCATCTCTCCAACAGCTGCCCCGCTAACAATTACTTTGGCACCAGTTTCTGCCACTGCCTTAATGAGCTCCTCAACTTTAGCTTCTTCAGTTTTAGCATAATTCTCTAGCTGCGAGGCAAAAATTAGGTAGTTGTTAATACACCAAGGCCACCACAAACTTCATTAACTCTTTCTGTACAAAATATAAAGTCTCATAAAAAAGTAGATATATTCCACAACATTGCAAAGGACATGTAGAGAGCAACAAAAAATGCTATTCCCTCCAGACATACCTGTTCAGCAGAGTGAATTAGGACAGTTCCCTTGGTTTCAGTTGCAGAGGTATCAACACCACCAGCAAACACAACAACCTATGAGTGCATGGAAAAAAATATATTTGAAATTGTTAAATTGCAAGGTTCAGAAGTCCATTTAAAAAAATTAAAATAAAAGAAAACATTAACAAATTCAGAGCAGCTTTGGATTAAATGTTACAGACCCAAAGCATAAAGAGACAGATAAATGCTCACCTTCGCCTTCTCCACTCTCTTTATGGTTCCCACAGTATCACCTTTCAAAACCATACCACGGACTATTGAAGAATTGATCAAACCTCCTCCCACAAGCTTTGCAACCCGGACATTGTCCACATTGAAGTTTACTGGGTTCTTGGGACATACTTGGATGCACGCCTACAATGCAAGAAAAAAAAATCATAATAAAACAACTGATAGAACAGCTAAGTGATAATTAAAAGAGTTTCAGTAAATGTACTTACATCGGCAATGAGGTTACATAGAATATCTTCTTGTCCGAATTGCTTGCTAGCGACAGCAGCCTTCATCCGACAAATAACTTGCTCCTTATTCCTCACATCCATGTTTTCGGAACCTGGCTCCACCAGTTCGCTTAAGATTTCAATTGCCTAAGAGAGCATTTGAAAACAGAGAAAAAAAAACATATCAAGTGAGGAAGGTACATGCACACTACACTACGCTCTCTTCAACATAATAAAACAAGTCATTTTTGCAAATTTATCATAGCACCAAACAAACCTTGTTGATTGCTTTATTGTAACCGCTGATGATCTCACTGGGGTGAAGGCCCATCCTAATAAGCTCGTCCGCATTTTGAAGCATCTCTCCAGCAAAAGAGATGGTCAAGTTAGCTCCATCCCCAATTTCCTCTTGTTGGGCCTTGCCAGCTAAGACCAAAATCTTGGCAGCTGGATGCTGAACCTCGAGTTCATTTACAATAGTGGCAGCATCATTGGTGACAAAGAGTTTGTCCAAGTGATTAATAACCATCTTATTCATACCTGATCACAGCCAAAAAACAAAGAAATAGCTTCAAAATAATTAATCCATGTAAGGAAGGAAAAATATATTGGAGAAAACCCAGAAAAGAAGATCCCCATACATGTGACTAAAATCATTTAGGTTTGGCAACTGAATTCCTAATGTATGAACCTAAATCCAAGCCTTTCCTGCCTTCGATTTCAAATTACAAGTGCAAACATTGGTTTCTTTCTCACTTAACAGCTTTTAGATTCACTTGTCATTCATTGATAATTCAAAAACAAAACACAGAAATGTAGCAAAAACCCTACTTATCCAGTAGTGGCACAGCACAAAAACTTGGAATGTGAGACAATCAAAAGCAAAAACCCTAAAGACACACAGCAAAAACCCAGAAAAGTAGAGGATCCAGAAATAGATGGGAAGTACCGTTGGGGCCGAGAGAAGTGCGAGTGATAGCAGACAACTGCTTACAAGCATCGATGTTTTTGAGAACGGCTTCATCGAGACCTGATAAATGCTTGTGTCCTTCTTTTAACATTGATTGCATTCCATATGGTTGCATTGAGAACCCCATCTCTCTCTCTCTCTCTGATTTTTCTCTTCTTTTCTTTTACAGAGAAACTAAGAACCCTAGCCCTAGAACAGAAAGAAAGAAACTTGAAAAGAGTTTCTCAAAGGTTTTACGTCCTTTACTGTGTTCTGTTGTGTGTGCAAATGGATGCAAGGGTTCCAGACAATACGCCCTAGAAACCTTGATTTTAAAAGTTTCTCAAAGGCTTTACGTCGTCGTTTCGAGTTTTGTAGGGTTGACAAAGTGCCGTTATATGTTAAATTTGTTGAAATAGTGTTTTTTAAGAGTTTATTTTTTATTTTAAAAATATTATTTTTAAATTATTTTAATATAATCTTTTTAATAAATAAAAAATAACTGATATTTCACTCACAACATTCAGTAAACTTGAAAAATAAAACTATAACATATGGTCCTTACATAAAAAAATATTGATTTTATTGAATAGAAATGGAACCAAACAACCTTGTTTCCCTGCCAATATATTTCAGAAATTAATATCAAACACAAAAATATTAATTTTATTAAATATCAAACACAAAAATTTATCATAAGTATTTCTTGAACAATTTTAAAAGCATATGTCCACACAGATATGGTATCTTCAGATAAATAAACTAATTAAGAAAGGAATTTGACTTTAGATTATTAATTATGACAAAAATAGATGATTGGTTCTAGGAGTGATCAATTTCGGTTCGGTTTGGTTTTAGCAAAAAAAATAACCAAACCGAAATTTTTTTAAAAAAAACCAAAACCGGTCGGTTTACCGGTTCAAACCGACCGGTTCGGTTCTGTTTTTTGGACAAAAACCGGATCAAACCGGTTTGGCTCGGTTTTCCAGTTTGGCTTGATTTTTCCCGATTTGGCTCGGTTTTTTTGTTTTGACTCGGTTTTGCTTGGTTTTTTTCGGGTTTGGCTCGGGTTTTTTCCGGTTTCGGTTCGGTTTTTCGTTTTCAGACTTATAAAACCGAACCGGTTGGTTTTTTCAATATTTTAATCAGGTTTTTTTCACGGTTTGAATTTTTTTATTATTTTTTTCCTAGATTTTTTTACTCACTCCTAATTGGTTCAGTGTATTGTGGTTTTCTCTACTACATATAAAAACTTTATTCGTGCATTGAAATTATTTGAATGGAATGATGATACTATTTAATTTCGTGTCATTAGTCTATACATAACACTTTAAGTGTGTTAATTAAAACATTTTTTATGGGGGTATTAATTATATCTAATAACAATATCATTATAATATTTTATTGCTGTATAGTTGAGCCTTTATAAATTAACATGAAAATTTATTAATTAATTAAGATAGTATTTAATTTAAGATTGAATAAAAATATTATTTAATCAAGATTATTGATTAACAAAGATTATGAAGCGTTCTCGTAAAAAAATGTTCAAAGTCCTTAAAATTTACTTCCCCTGCTTACATGTTTTCACTAGCATAGAAATATGCATGTATATATTTGTTTATTTTTTAATTAAAAGGTATGTGAAGTTTAAGAACATTACATTTTTATTTCTTTTCCGTTTCACAAACAATTTTAGTGGCCTTTTTAAGTGTTTTCTTTTTCTCCTATTTCATGATTCACAATAAGCCATGCCAAGAGAAGAATTTCTTGTAATTTTATTTTAATTAGCATGATTTAAATTAATTATAGATAAATAAAAAATTAATCTAAAAAAACCTTTTATTTTACTACTTAAAGAACCTTATTTTCCAAATTTAATTCATTATTTATGATGGCTAATCAAAGAACGATAATGGTGAAAATTAATTCTTATTAACTCTTCAACCTTTACCTTTACTAACTGAATTTATAGGACCAACATAAGTTGGGAAACACATAAATTTTGGTTGACTAGTTACGTATAATATCATAATATATTAAATCACTTTGGATGAAAGAATCAATAATTATCTTAAAACTGTTATCACACATATTTGAAATAGGATGACACTGATGTTTACCAATCTACACCTTCAAGCTATTTCAACATCAATATCATTATAATTCCAACTAAGTTCATGACAAGTAGTTTCTTTCATTTCTACATATAACATGCATAAATTACTATTTAACAACAAACTATTGTCAGCATTGTATGTGATATTATTATTCACATCATGAACAATAGTGCCACTATAATGATATAATATAAATATGTTACAAGATATTTTGTAAAAAAAACAAATTACATTATTGTTAATTGGATGCAATTGTAACTAAATTGCATCACCCTAACACTACTTGACAAAAATCATATCAAATTTAATTAAATCCTCAAAATTTAACGTTAAAAAAAATTCAGCAAAAAATAAACATAGTTTATTATACGAAATCTAATTGATATTTTCATACTCAATTGTATTAAATCAAACCCAAATCTGTAGCAAATTAGTACAATTCATAAAAAATACTAAATTCATCAACTTATCAACAATTCAATGGAACATATAGTTCATAATTCTACTGCATTCATGCCCTCTTACATTAAATCATTAAGTGTAGTTAATTACATTATTAGTCAATTCTAACAACACACACAAAATCCATAATTCGACAACTTAAAATCAGTTAAACACAACATATAATTAGTTGAAATAATTAATTCAACTTATTTTCATGTTCAACTATATCAAATCAACCATAATTGATGGTATTCTTAACTAACTTAATATTAATTAAATAAATCCTAAATTCACCATAAAATCTAAATTCAACCTAGACAATTATTTCATTTCAACTAAACCAAACACAAATTCATAGCAATTTAGTATGTTTACCTTTCTTGCAGGACTAGAAAAAAGGTTGGGGAGGTGGCAAAAACAAAGGGAACGGTCGATTTTGAACCCAAAACACGTCCAATAATGTTTAGAGGCTAGGATAGGTTCGATTTTTTTTTATTGTTTTAAGGGCAAAATAAAAGTATTTGGTGGATTTTTTTTATAGAAATTGTGAGAGCATCGTTTGATTTTTAAAGAGAGAGCATCTAGTCTATATGTTGTTTGATATAGAGGAGAGCTAAAACTTTAATTGATATCATACTTTAAAAGCGCGATATCTTAAGTTGTCGCGCTTCTGAATAGCGATATTTAGTAAATATCGCACTTTGAAAGTGCGACAATATCAAACTGTGTTATTTTGTCAAATATTTTTCAAATAGTATTATTCTGCTAAATCTTCATGTTTATTGTGCTAATATTTTTTTAAAACCATAATCTAAGCACTTTTCCCAATGGAAACTCTTTAAGGCCATGTTTGTTTCCCGGAATTCACTTTCCGGGAAACCACTTTCCAAACTTTCCTATGTTTGTTTGCCATTAGGAAAGCTGGTCAACAGAAACACTTTCTAGTCAAAGAAAAATTTGGTTTGGTTTCCAGGAAAGTGTTTTCCCTTTTGGCTGCGTTTGTTTTCCGGAAAGTGGTTTCCGGGAAACCACTTTCCAAACTTTCTTGTGTTTGTTTGCCATTAGAAAAGTTGGTCAACGGAAAACACTTTCCAGTCAAAGGAAAATTTG
>Ga0307515_10003811_pt1 | contig 31537 bp, 40 predicted proteins | sample 17_EM_MG_FD_194513 | JGI IMG/M metagenome (GOLD analysis project Ga0307515, IMG submission 194513) | Populus trichocarpa ectomycorrhiza microbial communities from riparian zone in the Pacific Northwest, United States - 17_EM | ecosystem: Host-associated > Plants > Roots > Unclassified | place...
CTCGGAAGGGCCTTGGTCGGTTGGAGGGGGGGAGGAAAGACAGAGAAGTTGAACGGGAGGGAGGAGGGGAGGGTAGAATCAACTACGACCAAGGCCGGCCCTATTTAAGAATCATGGACGGGGTACCCATTCGCTTTTAAAATGAGTGAGTCCCTAAGAGAAGGAATATCTATATCCCTCCTAGAAGGGTGCCAGTCGCAGGCTAGCTTCGCGCCGTCCACAACCCCATAGAACAGCGGGGTCCCGATAGTTCCCTCACAAGTCCACAGACGCCTCGTTGTACATGTCGCAGACCTTACGGATAGTCACTCACTCTAATCTAGAAGTGGTGTCTGCTCCCACGGGTCTTCTGTGTTTCCGGATCGGGGAGGAGGGCGGATAGGCACGAGGGGAGATGTAAAGAGAGTCAGGAGAGCCGTTGCCTCATTTACTTATCATATATCACTCACGAATTGACAACAGTCGATCGCACAGAATCCGACGGTATATTTTATGCGGAACAGCCGCGCCGCGGATTCGTAACGTCAAAGACATTACTCACCGATGATCATCGTAACGGCGCCAGGTCCCCAACTCCTCCATTTATTCTCCAGATTGGCATTGGGAAGAATCTATGACGCATGAATTTCTGCCAACGCGCCGCTTGCAATTCAACGGCTCGTTTTGGAAGGATATTTTTTGTTTGCACGTTTGATCTGGGGAAAGGGTTCGCGAGTCCGCCAATGAAACCATTAACCTCCCGAGCTGTATATGGATGATCTTCTGCACAGGGTCCCGTCGAGGGAAATAACAGGAAATATGGAACAGCCAGAAGAGCATCAGTGGCACAAGGGGGTGGGACGACGGAAACAAACTTGCGGCGTTCCAGAGATGAAGATATCTCTATACCCGGCTGGGGCCCGTCACCTCGATGGGTTCCGTTTTGAATGGCATTGAGACGTCACATATGGAAGTACCACCACGTTGTCAGCCTGTTCATCGCGAACCCGTTAACGAATACCAGCCAGTCTGGGCGATGATTATGTGAGGCCTCTGCCCCATATCTGACCCCATTCTCCCGGGTGCGTTCCTCCTGAGAATAAATCCATGTCTCGAGAGTGTCCGGCATATTGTGGACTCACCTACGGTACCGAAAACGCGGTTCGCTTCCAAATCTCCCTCCAACTCGTGGATGAATAGGGATATATAGGCTGCTACTACGATTTGCCAAGCGCCAGGTTGCAGGGCACGTCGGCGATGCCGAACTCCAGTGTGTTGTTTCGAAACCGAGCTATCGAATTGCAAGCGGTTGTAACCCGCCCCAGTTTGACCGCACCTACTCTGCCTGCATATGGGCGCGCTTGATAAGACAGAAAATCTGTGAAACTGAAAGTTGGACCGGATGATCCGGCCGGCAACGATCGGCACGACACGCGTCTGGGCCTGGGTCCACGAAATGACGATCGGTTATACGTCACTTGCTCCCCGATCGCTAGGGGTCACCATCCCTGGATGCAGACTATACACCTCCGCTACACCCCGTTAGCTGCATCGCTTTCCTTGCTACGCACCCCCATTTCTCTCAATCTGCCACCTCGCGCGTATCGTCTTACTAGTTCCCATTTCTCAGCGTGCCGTGCGCAGAAGCGCCATCTTATTCACAACTCGGTATATAACCGCGCCCACCCTCACGTCAAAAACTTCAGCACAAACGGTAAACCGGAAGCTATAGCCATGAGCGAAACAGTTATCCGAGAGATCACGAAAGACGTCTGGATCTTCTCCAAGTGAGTCGCGGCCGATCTCTTCCGTCCACAAAATCCGGTTGTGCCGCTTAGGGTGTGGGATACCGGGCTTTTGGACCCGCTTTACTCACATCGTTCCGTTTCGCAGGCCATTTAGTAGGTTCGGGGTCATCCCTTTCGGTGGTCGTTCGACCGCCATTAAACTCCGCGATGGCGGTGTCTGGGTTTTGGCCTCTACTCCTCTCGAAGCAGAGACAAAGGCCAAAATCGACGAGTTGGGACCCGTAAAGTAAGCACCTCTAATATACATATGGTTAGAGAGCGTCGTATCTGAATGACCCCAGGTTCATCGTTGGACCCGACCAAGGACACCACCTCTACTTAGGTGATTAGAAACCCTGCCGCACGCCCTACCTTACCCTGACAGAGCTGTCAGGGGAGTTCAAGAAAGCGTACCCGGACGCTAAATTGATTGCTGTCGAAGAGGCAATCCAGAAGCACAAGGGCGAAGATCTCAAATTCGACGGCTGCACGTTTTTCTCTCCTTACTACTCGATAGGGACTCATTCTCAGTTCACGCAATTGCACAGCTTGGGGAAAAGATGCCCCTGATACTAAGTACGGATTCGAGGACGACGTGAGCTCAATCACACGAACGTTCCTACCGCAAGGCTGACGCTGAACACATGTCGACAGATTAAGTGGTGGTGTGTATCATAAACACGCCATGTAATTAGGAGGGGACCAACCCTTACCCATCCCCCAGCTTTCTTAAGGGTTTCGCGACGAAGGAGGTCGCATTCCTCCACAAGAGTTCCAAGTCCCTCCTCGAGGCGGACTTGTTGTTCAACCTGCCTCCCAAAGAACAGGTAAACTCTCCCCCTCTTGCCAGTCATTAATCGGGGATTTACGACCGGAGCAGTACTCGAAATCCAATAAGGCAACCTTCTCCATTCTTACTGGAGCCATCAATCCGTGGTCGTACGCGCATAAACAACTCGTGTGGACCGCTGGCAGTGACAAAGAGTACGGGATCTCGTCGTGACGCTCGCTGCTCCTGACCCAGTAACCCTCCTTCCAGGGCTATGAAGAGGGACGCCAAGACCGTCGCAGAATGGGACTTCGAACGAATCATCCCCTGTCACGGTGTACGTGCGGTTGTTGCTTTACCCCCGATCATCCACTCTAACCATTTCTCTCAGGACGTCATCGAAAAGGACGGAAACAAAGCGTGGAGGGAAGCATTCAAGTGGTACCTCGACTGAACGTTATTTTTTCCCTATCTGCGAGAGCGACATCTGCCTGTAATATATATATTATGCAACTGCGAGAGAACAACCTATATAGTCTCCTATATCTGTCTGAGAGGTGGAGAGGTAGCGCGACACGGTAATATGTACTAGGCGAACCATGAAAAGCATGAAACGAGAACAGAAATGGTGAGTATAAAGGACGTAGGGTCCGGATGTTTACTCTTCCTCATCCTCCTCGATGGGCTCAGCAGCCTGCTTCTTGGATGATGAAGGCTTATTCCTCTTAACCCTCGAAGCGGGCTTCGACGATCTGGAAGCAGGAGCGCGCTGGAGAGGTGGGCATGGATGAGTAACAGTCGGGAACACGGCTGAGTGGGTACAAACCTTGCGCTTCTGCCCAGAGCTTTCTTCGGCGGGCTCCTCATCCTCTTCATCGGCGACCTTGTCGACTTCGTCACCAAAATCTTCACCAGACTCCTCATCCTATCCAAGATTAGTCTGAGGCGTAGAACTCTGAGGAGGTCAAACGAACCTTCTTTGCGGCCTTCTTCTTTGGTGCAGCCTTGGCCTTGGGTTTAGGCTCGGCTTTCGCCTTTGGCTGAGCTTTTGCCTTCGACTCTGGCTTGGCCTTGGGCTCTGGCTTTGCTTTGGATTCGGGCTTCTTGCGAGGAGCAGCCTTCTTTTTGGGTTTTTCCTCGACTTCGGCTTCCTCTTCCTCAACATCCTCGACATCCGAGACAGGCTTCTTTAGAGTAATGTGAGTTCATTCACACGTGAAACAGACACAACCTTCATACCTTGGTCTTACGAGCACGAGAAGTCTTGGGTTTTTCAGCAGGTTCATCGTCGCCATCCTCGGTAGCCTGCAAAAGTTGGTTTGTAGACGTTATAGAGAAGAATAGTAGATGGGGCTGACCTTGGGCTTCCTTCCCCTTGCCTTCTTGGGCTTCTCCTCCTCCCCCTCCTCCTCGTCTTCGACCTCTTTCTTCTTCTTAGAGGCACGCTTCTTTGGCTTCTCTTCCTCATCTTCATCCTTCCTTGCAGTAGGAGGAATGTCCTCCTCAGCTACATGACCGACCTCCCAGGCAGCCCTGAGCTTGTCTTGATCCTCTTCGCTAAGCTCCTCGAAACCGTCGAGGTCTTCCGCACTCTCAAAGGTTTTCTTGACGTTCTCGATGATCTTGGGAGTGACGCAACCCCAATGACGCCACGCGCTGTAGTTGGGAGCGTCAGGTCATCCAATAAGCACGGGACGGCATACATGGGAGACGCATACAACGAGGTTTTGCCTCTGAAATCAATCAGAGATCTATAGTAAGCATATATAAGATGCCAACGGTGGGGAGATGAACGGGAATCGACGTACCCAAACCGGAGTTCACCCTTGACGAGAGTGGTACCTGGTGGACGCGGGATGCGTGGTGAGCAAAAATGCTGAAAAATGAAAGATGCTGTGGCGAATACCTGCACACGGTTTGGGACCTGAAAAACGCGTTCGACGATGAGCCAACTGTGATGGGGTGGACCGAGTGGAACTGTGACAGTGACATGCCTTTGCACTTCGCCCTTGCGGAAGTGGCGTATTCGACGCGATAGCCAACTTTCTTGGTACCTTCGGTATCAGACATGGTGGTGGTGGAAGGAGGAGAGGATGAGAGGGAAGAAACGGGGGGAGGAGAAGAGATGAGTTTAGTTTGGGTGTGTTTTTACATTCCGCCTGAATTGGTTTGGAACCAACAACAAGTTGCGCACGCACGGACCTCGCTCGCCCGCCCTGTGGCTCTCCATGGCCACATCGTTTCATGGCTCATTTCCTCTCTTTTTTACTCTCTTGAAAAGCCCTTCGATTGCGACTTTGAAAGCGTGGTACAAATATCGTGCAATGACAAAACAACAGGGATCGGCTACAGCTAAGCCGCCGCCTTTATAGCTGCCTTGGCATCCTCTGCGGCAGCAACAGCAGGGTTCACCTTCTTGCCGTCCTTCCATCGGACCCTGGGGGGTGGAGCACGGTTCCTTCGTCCCGTGCGAGATCGTACACGAACGACTGAAACCAAAAATACCATGAGCTTCTCTATCAAACATGGGCACCGTTTCCAAAAACACACCGTGCGAGTGGATGGCGCACGATACACAATAGGCGATTTTGAGATACAGTTTTGGGACAACGTAGTCTGTTACAACAAATCAGAAAACAACCCACGCACATCGCTCGCGAGTACGTACCAACGTACACACTGGCCTCGCCGATATCACGGACGGCAGCACTCTCCACCATGTTCCTCACGGTGAATCGTTTGATGGCCTTATCTTTGGGCACACAACGCGAGCAGTTCGAGCAACGAACTGGGTTGACATGGCCACGTCCCTTCTTGTTGCGACCATTATTTCTTCGCTTTTTCGTCTGTGGGGCAAGGGTTTAGTCGCCAGGAGATGGTCAGGCTCATCCGTCCACAATCATTGAATCCATCGTCAAATTCATCCGCAATCGACCATTACGGTGCGAAATGTACAGCGAAACGATGGAACGGACGGACTGCGAAGGTGAAATGCTCACCATTGTCGGTGGTGAGGAGGATGGGGGATGGCTGTCGGGATGACCGAAAAATTGCGTTGATCCCGATAAGACCGCGGATAGGTCACAGTTGGCAACAAGATTTTGTAGTGGGGTAACAATCGATTTGTAGTCAATGAGCCTGCCCTAAACTCCGCCATTGTAGTCTTTATTTGACTTGGGGAAGTGATTACAACCATCAGTGACAGCTCGGTGTCTTCGGTCAAGCGGTAACTATCCTTCGATGATTCTGGCCATTATTCGCGTCGCTTGGACCAATTGTTCTCGGTTCAACGGAGAAATATGTAACGAGTACCGACGTATAAATGGCACAACATTCTTTAAACGCTCCTCTTCAAGCTGGTGCTGCTGCAGGACGGCATTCTCTGTGCGAGACGTTGACGATGATTGCTCATGTTGCTCTGTTCCTCTTCGCACTTTTCGCAACGGCTCAATCTGCGCCGGCCGCTTTGGACAAGGACATGCTCCTCGAGAATGCGCAAACCTCCCAGGCGTTGAACGCCCGATTCCGGAGTATGTCCCGTACAGACAAGTGTAATGGTGAGTCTTGGGAAATACTTCGCTCCGTTCAAGGGTTAACCATAGGTTGTTTGTCAGATGGACAGTCTGCCTGTATTGACGGCCAGCATGCTTTCTGCAATGACTCCGCGTGGAAGTTAACGCGGTGTCCAGGAAGCCGTAAATGCTTTGCTCTCCCATCGATACGACGTCCGGGAACAGTAAGTTCTAGTCGTCCTTGCCGTGGCACGAACGCTGACCATCAATTCAGTTCGTCGGGTGTACCTCTGAATCTAACGCTCTCTCGATTATCAAGGGAGCAGGTGGAAAGGGCGAGATAGTTTTGACTGAAGGTTCAAACCCAACCATCCCACTTCCGATTTTAAACCCGACGGATACCACCCCACCACCGATCCCAACATCGACGCGTATGATGACACCGACCCTCGGAGGACCACTCAATACCGTAACTCCCCCAACTGTTACATCCACCCTGAGCCCTGAGGAGGCGTACAGCCAACTCAAGAGCCTCTTGTCTGTCGGAGCGTCCCTAGTCAAGACATCCTGTATGTCTGAGCCGACTCCTGCGTCGCTCCCCCCTCTACTTCCGTGACGACACCACCACCTGTATCACCTTCGACTGTTCTTTTTTCACTCACCAGCATCAGCATTCCCAATATTTTTCCCGGGCCGACCGGTACTAACGACGATTAACTTTTGACCGATATTCCGGACATTCTTATCCCGGGCCACCTATACAACCCCACTCATTACTATTGTAGCCTTACTCATTCGACATAGTGTTTACAACACCTTTACTGTAATCATAGACGCAACACAGGATACAAAGATTTATGCCAGCTAAACCGAGTGAACTGGAATGTGGCTTGCGCTACTATCTAGAAGATCATCATCGCCTTGAAGGGCATAGTGCTGCTAGCGAAAACGAAGCGTTCCTCCATCTCAGTTCGCACTGATGCAGTTCTTTTCTGTCCGCGAGGGCATTGGAAAGGAACTGGAAAATGAGCAAAGCGAACTTTGGTGTTCACGTGACGTTCACGGTTCGGGTTGGGTGAGTTGACGGGAGCTGCCGAGCCGATCGTCCCGAGTGTGGCAGTGACCTCCGCAATGGTGTAATACATCGAGACTGGGCGACCCGACAACCTCTTACACTTGCCTCGCATCCTCCATGAAGTTGAATACACCGCTACCCCAAGCTCTGCCCAAGGAATGCCAGAAAGCAGCCAGAATATGTGAGCGTTCCTCTCACCCCCTAGAAAGCCCAGAGGGGATCTAATCTCCACACGCACAGTCAAATCCTTCGTGGATCATGGAAACAACGGTCTCGATGGAGTACGCTCTTTTGCCTACAGACAGCGGTCATATTTATTGACATCACCTCTCAGGTAATTCCCCGAACCGTCCTTGAAAATGCCAAAGGATTCGCCATCTTCACTGTGTTCAAAGCCGGATTCCTCTTCTCTGCTCGAGCGGGGAGTGGAATTGTAGTGTCCAAACTACCCGACGGATGTACGTCCCTTCACTATCCTGGATCATCCGCAATCGGGTGCTCACTGCGTGGCCGCAGCATGGTCTGCTCCGAGTGCCATCGGGACTGCGGGCCTTGGTGTTGGCACACAGGCCGGCGCAGAGATGACCGATTTCTTGATTGTACTCAACACCCAATCCGTAAGCGTCCTGTGACCACCTGATAGCCTGCATATCTGCCTTGAGGCTAACACCAGTTCACTTGCAGGCAATTGTACGCATCCTCACTTTCGGAGTCTCGTGACTCCCGCTGATTTCTGTTTAGAAATCGTTTATGGCTGCTGGATCCCTCACGCTAGGTGGGAATCTCAGTATTGCCTTGGGTCCTCTTGGTCGCAACGGTGAAGCCCTTGGATCGGTTAACACGAGTGGAAAACTCTCTGCAATGTTAGACCCCTTCGTATCTGGACCCTCTTTCATTAGCTGATTCACATCACTCTCCGATCAACAGGTATAGTTATAGCAAGACGAAGGGACTATTCGGAGGTTCGTCACAAAACACTTATCCCTGGTGGCGACGCTGACAACCATACTAGGTATCTCCGTCGAGGGATCCGTTATCGCAGAACGTCAGGATGCCAATGCATTAGCATATCATTCGGACGTGTCCGTCAAGAGTCTCCTCAGTGGTGCAGTTCCCCGACCTGAGTGGGCGCAACCTCTGTATCAAACTCTCGATACTTGCACGAAGTTCCGCGGAGGTCAGCGCGAATGGGTCGACGATTCGCCGGCGCAGGAGCAAGAGTACGCGTTCACCGGCCATTCGAATCCAGGTGGGGAACAAGCGCCAAGAATGTTGCAAAAGAAGAAGAAATCTGGTCCTCCACCGTTCCCTCCCTCGAATTGGGGTGAGCAAAAGTCTGGCGGCTCGTATTTCAACGACCTTGGAAACACCTCCACGGCGCGAGATGTTTCGAAGCCTACGTGGGATTTGGCCAACCAAGACTCCAAACTCGCCACATCTACGTTTGAGACACAATTCGAATCGGATTTTAATCCGCAAGACGACCGGTTCAGACAAACACACAATCGCGGATTTAGTGCCAGCGCCGTTCCGACCCCAAAGTCGCGGGGTAGCTTTGGTTCTAGTATCGACGGGTTTTACGCTTCCGATGATGGTTCTTCTGGCGCGAACATTTCCCGGGCGAACACCTATGGCACCCCGTACTCACCGTACAATCGATCGACCAACACTTCTCACGGTCCTACCATGCCAATCCCGTACGCTGAACCGACGCCAAGCACGAGGAGTCCTTTCGATAGCGAAATTGACGGACAGCTCTTTGAAGAACCTTCACCGATGCCGATCCGGCCTATTATCGCACCCAAGGCGGAGTTGACCACTCCTTTAACCCCTGGAGAAGGTGTGGGAAGGGCGATTGCGCTGTTCGATTTCAATGCAGTCGAGGTTCGTAATCATACACTGAGGCTGCGACCCTCTGCTTACGTGGTTCGAATCGTAGCCTGGCGATATCTCGTTCTCGAAGGGACAGGTCATCACGATCACTCAGAAGAGTGGAACCACCGATGCGTGGTATGTGGTGCCATCTCTCTGCATGATCACCAGCTAACTCATTGGATTGCCCCCTAGGTGGACTGGAAAGGTCAATGGTAGATCTGGAGCCTTCCCCGCCAATTTCGTTGAGGTTGTCTGAATATTGATGGAAAGCCGACGTGTTCGCTCGGATTTCGAACCTTTTGTGTCATCTGGGTCTTGACGATCTCTCCCTCTTCCCTGTGTCTGCACGCAACGTAGCACCTACGTGTGTGGCTCGGAGCGTATTTCATTTTGATATTCAATACAGATGTTATACAAGAGAGCCTGCGGTAATAGTAAAGCTTCACCCATTCCTGGTCACTTCGTGGTGATGAAAGGGTTTCGATGTTTGGTGCCTCTCCAGATCAGCTCCGCGTTTGAAGAACCGGCCACAACAGCTGTAAACTGGGTGGTAACGGACGTTACCCAAGTGGTATCTCAGATCGTTGATGCTGTTCATCCGAGTGTTGCAGTACCCGCAGGTAAGGGACGTAATCATTTCACGGGTGAATGGATGGACGAGGCTCGCAACGCCTGGTTGATTGGGATCGAAATGAGGATCGTAAACGAAATTTGTGAATTGAGCATACGTACCGGGGTCATCGATCCAGTCGAAATCCCCACCGTTGTTATGGCCGGGCAGTTGGGCAGGAGGGGGCTGGGGCGGTTCGCGGCGAAGACCTCCATCATTGTTGCCACCGAAAAAGTCAAAAAGGACTTCGTGCGGTTCGCGGCGGGGTGGTTCGGGAACAGGAGGTTGAAACAATCCTCCCCCTCTCCCAAAGATGTTGGCGAGCCCAGGAAACGGGAAAGGTGGGGGGTCCCTCACTGCCGGGGCGGGTCTGGCTGCGGCCTGGGCTACACGATTGGCAACGGCTTCCCTCTCCCTTTCGCGTGTATCTAGAAGCATCGTCTCGTCCCATAGTACACAGGCGGGATCGCTAGTGCACCTTTGACTTTTGGTATCCCACAAGGCTATGAGAAGAGGAAGCAAGCGATGAGTCGAAGTCGGAGGTCGGCGAACATGACTTACAGCCACACTTGAAGCAGAACTCCTTTTTGCAGAGGCATTTGATGTGGTTGCACCCCTGCGTTAGCTCGACAATGGCGTGACATCCAGGACATCTGCGCCATTGTTTAGCCTGGGATGACTGGGTTTTAGCCTCGTTCCTCTAGAGATTACAGGGAAATAGGATACCTTGGCCAACTCAATTGCAAGTTGGTCTTCTGGGGATCGTTCGTCCATGGGCAATGATTGGTATTGTTCGCAGCTCATGTCTTGGGTCCTGAACGTCAGCCACGAAGAAGGATATCGCCTCGGTGTGGCTAACCTCCGTGCCACATCGCCTTGCAAGATACGCAGACCCACTGGAAACAAGCCGGACATTGAGCCCTAGGGTTGTCGGAGTCTTCGTCAATCTGAACCAGCACTGAGCACTTTGGGTTCGGGCAGTATTGTCTGGGAAGCGAGTCAAGTAACTTTCGATGATGCTATAGCCAAAAGGCATCAGTAAGCTAGAATGTAGGGTTGTTTGGAGGTTGGATGTACCCAAATAAACATGGACCCCCCATCCAACACCTTCTCCGCTACATCATCCTGTATTCCAGTTTCCCAATCCGTGATCGGACACCCGGGACAACGAATTGGGAACACGAGAGTGTTAGTGTTCATATCCCCGGTTCCACTAGGGTCGAGTTTCCCCCTGATGTATTCGGCCAAGCACGAAATGCAATATGGGTGTTGCCCGGGACACGGGAGGCGGAGGCCAAATGGCAGCTTAGCAGAGGAATTTGCAGTCAGGGCGGCCGAGATGGGGGAGTGCGTGGCCTGGAACGGTTCAAAGCAGATGCCGCACATTGGGTACGGGTTAGATCTGGAATACTCTGGGGTGGGACGAATCGGTCAAGTGGGTGCTGGGGGAGAACGGAGCGAAATCTACCTGGAAGGGGTTCATCCTGCTCCTTAGATTTACCCTTGCCTTCCGACAGCATCTCGAGTTTCTTGGAGACAGCAGGCACAGGTGAGAAAGCATCGAAGACCGTTGTATTTGAGGATGAGGCTGCCGCTGTGACCTTCCCTTTACCCTTGTCATTCATGTCTTGCGCCTGGAAATGATACCTCGATTCCAGTGCACCATAATCAACAACAGCCGCGACATACCAATATACTGCTGATGATATCTGAACCAAGTACCCTGATGAAACACAAAACGGCCAAGGTCTCAACATCGACGACGAAGGACGCTCCGCCACACACCTATCCACGTCTTGCATCTCAGGGGCATCCGTGTCGACTTCACCACTGTCTTCTGCAGCTTGTAGACGCTTCGCAAATTCAGCGTCCAACATGATCTTCTTTTCCGCTGCATGAAGCTTCTGAGCCAACTGGTAACTCGCAGCGTCGAAGGAGTTGTGTAAACTGTGAGCGTAGGCAGCATCCCCAGTTACCCGCGCATTTTCTACGAACATTCGCGCAGCCACGTCTTCGTCGGTGTCCGGATCGACCTTCTGAGGGTGTGGCTGTGTGACGTCGGGATTGTCGAAAAGCATGAGATTGAGCTGCATTCTTTCTGCGACTTTGCCATGCCCGATGTTCGCCAGGTCCTCCTCCAGCAGTTGGGCGATAAGTAACTCCGTCGGAATGTCGAAGGACGATGACAAGACTTCGGAGGCCATCATGGGGATTGGCGAAGTCGCACTTATCTCAATTTCTCACACATTCAACTTATATCACGTCACGCGAAGAGTTCGAAAAGACACTAGTCATCATGATTATCGTCTAATGGTACAGTGCGTATAGCGTATCGGTTTAGAGAAGTCGTTCCTCAAGCTCAAGAGGAGCCACCACGGAGACGAAGGACCAAGTGAAGGGTGGACTCCTTCTGAATGTTGTAGTCACTCAGAGTTCGCCCATCTTCCAACTGCTTGCCAGCGAAGATAAGTCGCTGCTGGTCAGGTGGAATGCCCTCCTTATCCTGGATCTTGGCCTTCACGTTGTCGATGGTGTCCGAAGACTCGACCTCCAACGTGATCGTCTTACCCGTGAGGGTCTTGACAAAAATTTGCATCCCACCGCGGAGACGAAGGACCAGATGGAGGGTGGACTCCTTCTGGATGTTGTAATCCGAGAGAGTGCGTCCGTCTTCGAGCTGCTTTCCGGCGAAAATCAAGCGTTGTTGATCAGGGGGAATACCCTCCTTGTCTTGAATCTTCGCCTTGACGTTATCAATGGTATCTGAGGACTCGACCTCAAGAGTGATAGTCTTGCCGGTCAAGGTCTTGACGAAGATCTGCATGCCACCACGCAGACGAAGGACTACGGAGCGCGTTAGGGAGGAGCCCGTCGACAATGACAAAAGGTCAGCTTACCAAGATGAAGGGTAGACTCCTTCTGGATGTTATAGTCGGAGAGGGTGCGACCATCCTCAAGCTGCTTGCCGGCGAAGATCAGGCGCTGCTGGTCGGGGGGGATACCCTCCTTGTCCTGAATCTTGGCCTTGACGTTGTCGATGGTGTCGGAGGACTCAACCTCGAGGGTGATGGTCTTGCCGGTTAAGGTCTTGACGAAGATCTGCATTCCACCGCGGAGACGGAGGACCAAGTGGAGGGTCGACTCCTTCTGGATGTTACTGCGGATGGGTAAGACACGTGTTCCACGTCGACGAAGGGAGCAAGATAGACTTACTAGTCGCTCAAGGTGCGACCATCTTCGAGCTGCTTGCCAGCGAAGATGAGACGTTGCTGGTCGGGAGGGATGCCCTCCTTGTCTTGGATCTTGGCCTTGACATTGTCGATAGTATCGGAGGACTCGACCTCGAGGGTGATGGTCTTTCCAGTGAGAGTTTTAACGAAGATCTGCATTCTGAGATGTGGGGAAGAGTTTGTGGAGGAAGTGGCGGTTGTTGATAGAGAGATAGGGAAAAAGCCCCAGAACGAGGGGGGGTTTATAAGGTCACTAATTCAAACTCCGCCCGTAGTCACCACGCGGTGGCGACGGTCCAACCGATCGGGGCTGACTCATGTGCGAGGTGCTGGAAAGGACGAGAACGTACACTGCCATTTGAATGAATTCACACTAAGCATTCGTAAACCAGATACCAGTTTCTGAATAATGCACCGCGAGTGTGTACCTGGTGTGTAAGGTAGGGGACTTAATGATCTTGTTAACCTCCGCAGTCCGGAGTGACAGGAGCGTGACAAGAAACCTTCGAAAATCTTCGAAAACTTATATCTCGCTGCATACTTATCGTACGAATACACAGAAAGTTCGAAGTTGGAGCCACGCGAAAGTTCGAAGTTGTTTTCTCCCCCTCTCCGTTAGAGCAGACATTGAGGACGACAAAACCGAGACCCCCGGTGGTCGGCGACTCGGGTTGACTGAGCGGGTCCCCCCGAAAAAGCTTGGTAATGCAGAAAATTACCCAAAATGTAGGTCATCTGCACAACACTATATTTTCTGTGGGCCGCCAATATGCTGACGGTGCAGAGCGTCGCCTCGCCACCGAGCATGAGACAGAGCTCAGTCCCAACGATCGGCACGGGGGGAAAGAGAACCTAGGTTTAGTACTAAACGTCGCGTTAACGTTGCAACCGCTGAGCGAAACCGGAAGCTGGCTTTAACAAGGTTTCGCTGGTCACTTTGCACGTTTTCTAATGATTCCATGTAAGCCGTCCACTACTCTTGTCCTGCAACAGCGACAGATATCTCAATCACAATCATTGCAAACTTCCTCCCGGTTGGGAGTCAGATCTTGAGGCATCCCGCGTGGGTCTTTCGTAGTCCATTAATTCTGTAGATATCATGCCTACTGTATTTACTCTGCCCACTGCATTTGCACTGTTTCATGGGAAGTACTTCCCTGTTTGAGTTTCTCGTCGAAATACTGAGGTTTGCGAGTCATGTCACACCTGGTCACGGTCACCTGACATTAACAGAATCATTCGGTGCCCTAGTACTTGAGACAGCGGGCGCGACAGCGTTATGCATCGCTATTAGGATCCCAACCATCACTCGGGAACGGACCGATCCACCCGGCGTTATGACTTGTGACCAGCGCACTCGACCTCCCAATTTGGTGTCAGCTCTTTGACCCGTCGGCTAAAGGCTTCCAGGGTGCAGAACTCCGGGTGACCGTCCAAATGATCCCCAACCTTCCGGCAAAGGGGCAGTATCAACGCCCTGTTCTGATACCGCGCTCTAACGTCTTTATTCACGAACAAAGGGCAGCAGAGACAAAAGATGTCAACAAAATCGTCCCCCCGATAATAGCGGCGGATTGACCTACAGTGTTTCTCTCTGACGCCCGAGGTCGTGAACGAAGATAAGAGTCGTGTTAGGAAAGATCCGGCTAGCCTGGAACCCGGGGTCTCCTTGAACAGTTCAAGCGTTACAGCTGCCGTGAAATCAGGCCACCTAACAACTCGTGAGTGACAATACGATGCGATGGGGCTGGGCCTTACCGGTCGTCAAACACTTCTAGGGTTCCAAGTAACCCAGCGATTGCGGTATCGTGAGTACTATGGATAAGTATCTTCGGAGGGTTCTCGCCATCTTCCGTCACTCTTTGATTCATCTTTCCCGAGATCTCCGAAAAGAGGCGACCCATGGCCAACTTACGGACCTCTTCCGTCTTGTCTGGGTCTCGCGTTAACTCTATGGATTTGAAAAGGGCACAGAAACCTCACACCCTGAAAACCATTCTTCTACAACCGCTTTCTCCTGAAGTACAGTTAGTACATGCAACGGTAGTTGTTCGACGCAACTGACCAGTGGGTCTACGATAGCTTCATCGCGGAACTCTGCTGGTACCCTGATCCCATGTGCCCTAGCAGCGCGCACCTGATCCAAAATTGGTCGTTGCGTGTACCAGCGAGGGGTGCAGAACATACGGTATCCAGTATTCCACTGGCTCGGGGCTTTCCGTCCAATCTGACAGGACTCCCCCCAATGTACTTGGAAAGCTTCCCGTCAAGTGGCTCCAATGTAGGATTCCACGCTATAGTAGCAGCTGTTTAAAGTGTGAGCATAGAGTCGACTGGGGATACCGCTTCGAAGTACCTTGAGCAAACTTAAGCATCAGTGTCTTCAGTCGTTCACATGCAGCCACATTCCCGAACAAATTCTCATCTTTAGGGTTACTTCCGGGGTGTCAGACCCCTAGACTCCCGAAGGAGGGGACGAGTATCGCTCACCGGGTGCGAATTTTCGACAAAAATCCCTCTGCTTGCTTGGATGGAGGATACAAGCCGTGCGCAACTTGTTGCAGAGATTCGATGGTACGGGGCAGGTTTGTTGACCTATGAGGATATCAACGATCACCCAAAGAATGTAAAGTCGTTACCAACCTGAAGTACACTTCGGAGTCGCTCTGGACGACATCCGGTAAAAAGTTCAGCCTACGATAAATGATAAGGGTTAGAGTTTTCCCCCATTAGGTAGAAACTGACATACCTTTCGACGTATAGACTTCGCAGTGCAGTGCCAAGGTTGTACGTTGACTGGGGTGTGACGCTTAGTTTCCACAGCACACCGGTGATTGAGAACCATACTTTTCTACCGACGTCGGTCAGCTCTCCAAGGAGACTGCAGAGAACAAACGAGATCGATCTTCAACGAAGGGTCGAGAACCACCCTTCGAACACAATCCTGGGGAGGTCCAAAGACTGGACGAAGGGTCAAACGGAACGGAGGGTCGGTCAGACTTACCATTCTCCAGATTCTAACGATCCATCTTCCTTCTCCACAACTCTCTCGACGCGCAGCGTGCTAGAACCTGTGATGTTCGCAACAGCAGCCTCGAATTTACGGCCCTCTTTACACAAGAGCCAAGTGGATGGTATATTCGCTGGGGCCTCGGACATTCTTATGCTCACGGGCGTGCGTTCTCCTTTGTAAAGACTATGAGATAGCGGATATATAAATGACTGCCCAAACGCACCATGCCGGATAAATACGTGGACCTGTTCAAGTTGAAGCGAAGAGGGAGCAACGGGGTAGTTTTCGACATCTAATGGAATGTGACCCAAGTGGTCGGTCCCTGGGTCCGTCGCAGACATTGTTTCCAGCCCGAGTTCCGTATTACTCTGTATTATAAGTTGTGCGTAGACAAACGAGACGAGAACGAAGTGTAAAAAACTGCCTAGTGGCATCCAAAACTTGAGAGGGTCGTGTGGCGGGCGTTGTAGCGGGCCGCCAATACCAATGCTCGATCACAGCGCGTCGATACCCCTGTCTGATAAGCGCCACTCCCCTTCACTCACCTGTCAGTAAGCGAGGACCCTCAATAGCCCTCGCGTCTCTCCCAGTCAACGATGGCGGGCTCTTCGAAAATGGCGCTGCAGACGTTCTCCATCGAGAATGATATCCTCGAGATCTCGCCCCAAGACGAGATCTATCGGTTTGATGAGGCGGCAAACAAGAAGATCAATCGAGAGTCTCCTTGGGCACAAGAGTGCGTACTTTTCTCCATCTGAAACGCTTGTTACAGTCCCAACAAGTTGGGATAGTCCACATCACTTTAAAACATGCAAGATATCCGCCGTGGCGATCATCAAGATGGTGCGTCACCCACCAGTGGCTTATTTGGGTGCCGCTGATCGTGTTCTTCAGGTCATTCATGCGCGGTCAGGCGTGCCGTACGAAATTATGGGGCTTATGCAAGGGAAGGTCATGGGGGATACGCTAGTCATCATGGATTCTTTCGCTTTGCCAGTCCAGGGAACTGAAACTCGAGTCAACGCCGCGAATGAGGCGAACGAGTACATGGTCCAGTATCTCACGGAGAGTGAACGGGTGGGGTTCCTGGAGTTTGGAATCTTGTCGCAATATCTGATCTACTACTAGGTCGGCCGAGTCGAGAACGCCATTGGGTGGTACCACTCACACCCCGGATATGGCTGCTGGCTATCCGGTATCGATGTCAACACCCAGATGACGAACCAAAAGTTTCAAGACCCATTCGTTGCCGTCGTGGTATGCAGGGAACAACTTCGTGCCTCATTCACTGTCTGACATTTTACAGATCGACCCCAACCGTACCATCTCTGCTGGCAAGGTAGATATTGGCGCCTTCCGCACATATCCAGAAAACTACACGCCGCCCAGTGCTTCGGCATCCGAATACCAATCTATCCCTCTCAATAAGATCGAGGACTTCGGTGTACATGCCAACCAGTACTATCAACTTGACGTTCAGATCTTCACATCAAGCTTGGACACTCACCTTCTTGGTCTCCTCTGGAACAAGTACTGGGTGAATACGCTTAGTCAGAGCCCGTTGATCTCTGTACGTTTAGTCTTGGGTCTCTCTTCTCGAAGCTTTCTTCAACTGAGCTCTCCATAGAACCGGGCATACGCGGCGTCACAACTGAGCGATCTGCATCAAAAACTCTCCAAAGCTCAGTCAGTAGTCAGTGCTACTCGTGCACAGGCACCGACACTCAAGGACAGCAAAGAGCTGACGAAGGTTTGGATCTCCATTTTTCTCCCATTCACCCTACCGATCTTTCTGCCCAGGACGAGAAGGAGAAGAAAAAAGAAGAGAATCAACTCACGAAGGGTGTGAGGGACAGGTGGGGCAGGCCCTTCAAAAGTTCTGGTCGGATAATGGAGCTGACCAACCCTTAGCACGAAGATCGCTGTGGAGGCACAGCACGGTCTTATCGCCCAGGTTCTAAAGGATATATTGTTCTCAACGAAACCAACATTGTCCAACGCCGACGAGACAATAGATACTGCGATGGTTGTCGAGGATTAGAACTGTACTATTAGTTTGTCCATATTGGCCATTCCACACGCAAGGCTGTACCATACACTTTGTAATCTGTCCTGTAGTGAAGAGGTGTAACCGTGAGAACCAACTGTACACCCGATCAGCCACCGTGAACCTAACCCATCCATTGGTCAATACCCCCACAACCCTCAAGACAATCGCCGCCAACGTCCGTACGTCTCCTCGTTCTGGGTATTAGGGGTTCTGACGGGCAGTACAGATGACCATCTCGGAGTACCAAGTCGTCGGCCGTCACTTGCCCACCGAGGCGGACCCCAACCCCAAGATTTACCGCATGCGCATCTTTGCGCTAAATGAGGTCGTTGCTAAATCCCGTTTCTGGTACTTCTTGAGGTGCGTTTACCCCCAAGATAACCTCCCCGGGCTCTTGTTGATATGCCCGTAGACAGCTGAAGAAAGTTAAAAAGGCCAATGGCGAGATCATTGGCGTCAACGTCGTATGTTTCCCATGCAGCCGTTCAAGTGGCAGGCGGACGAGACTAACGATGCATACGCTGGCACATCGTATTTCCTTTTGCCCCTTTGTGGCATAGATTCACGAAAAGAAGCCTGTGAAGGTCAAGAACTTCGGCATCTGGCTCCGTTATGACTCGCGTTCCGGCACACACAATATGTACAAGGAATTCCGCGAACTGTCTCGTGCCGATGCCGTCAGGAGCCTCTACCAGGACATGGCTGCTAGGCACCGTGCCCGCTTCCGTTCGATCCATGTTCGTTCGACAGTTTTCTTTCGATGAGGCAAAACCGACTAATAGCGCTTGATGTTTTCAGATCCTCCGGGTTGTTGAGATCGAGAAGAACGAGGATGTCCGTCGCCCATACATCAAACAACTACTTACCCCAGGTCTCCGTTTCCCTCTCCCCCACCGTGTGCAGAAGAGTCGCAGCACCTTCGTTGCCCACCGGCCAATCACTTTCAACTAGACCCCGTTCTCTTAGTGGGCAGGTTGTCGTACAAGTGCTCTTGTGCCGGGAACTGTTGATGGTATGATCACGTTGTTGTATGCATAGAGAATAGGAACTTTGCATCTCCACGCCGTTGGTCCACATACTCCGGGTTCTAAACACACGTGAAACATACATTCCGATACACATTTACTGGGTTGACAAGCTGTTTCTGTTCTCCGGTTTGATGCGCCGGACTTGGTATTTGACTTTGCCATCTTCGCGCAACAGAACGATAACCTTGGACCCTCCATCCTCCCAGTATTCCAACCTTCTCAACTTGGGGCATTTCCATGCGAGGAGGGATGCAGTTTCCTCATTCTTCTTGACCTTGCTGCGGTCAGATACACCGAGGAAAGGATCCTTCTCGTTCACGAGGACAATCGGAACCTGTTGGAAGAGTTTGACACCGTAGAATGTCGTTATCTCTGGGACAAGCGTGAGCATTGTTGCCCACTCGTTCTAGTCACCATCTCAGTATCTTAGGAACTCTGGAAACGCATTGACAAGCGATATACTCACGGCATTGTACGCGTTAGTAGCCTTGTTCAATATGGGTCCGGAGGAGCCGCGGTTTCCAACGTCCAACCAGGACAACTTGGGGACACACTCGAGGAGTTTGCGAAGGTCTTCCATCTCGTTCCAACCCGCCAACTCGACTCGAGAGATCTTTCCGCCCGCACGAGCGAGGTTCGCGAAGAAAGCTCGGTCCCATTCATATCCGCTTAGCTTGATGCCTTTGATGGTCTCCAATGGCCGTGGGGCATCCGACTTGCAGGACAGGATTGCGTTGGCAAATTCTCGGTTCGACTTGAGCTCTTTCAAGCGAGGGAGAGTGTTGTGGGGGAGAAGGGTAGCGAGCGTGGTGACGCTGGCAATTGTTGAGTCGAAATGGAGGGTCTCGAGACTTTCGTGCGCAGAAAGGAATGTGGCGAGGCAGTCGAGACCCTGAGTCGTGCACCATAGGCTGCTGAGAGTGAGCGAGGTGAGGTTTTTCCAGCGTCCACACAAGTAGAAGTCGTCCGCGATAGGACGAGAGAAACCGGTACCACGGGGGTTCGCGTACGTTATGTCAAGATTCTACAACCAGGTCAGGCTATTGGGCATGTCGTTTTAGATATGTAGTCGTACCTGCAAGTTGGGGCAGCCAGCGAGTAGCTCAGCGATGCGAAGAAGTTCGGGGTGCTTTGTTGTGCCGTAGGAGGTCTTGATTGACTTGACGGAAACGGCGGTCATCTCCATGAACTAAAGTCTCTTGGTGAGTATGAGAGGCGGCCGCTTTGTAAGTACGGACGCACAATAGGTGCCTTCTTTGCGCAGTTGCTGCCGCCTTCCTCTTCAGAGTCTTGGTCCTCCGGAGGCAGAAACATGGTGTTATCGTTGAGGTCAACGAGGCTGAGCCGGGGGCACTTGAGCAGAGTGGGCCACAGGCTCGCAATCGAAATGAGCGAATGAGTGCAGGACCACTTGAACGACTGGAGAGAGTGCATCCTGGTGACCGCGGAGACGAGTAACTTCTCCTGCTTCGCGTGAATCTCCAACTCATCGTCCGTGCTCTCCACGTCAGTGTCGGTGGTGGTGATTCCGGAGGGTATGATCTCGGACTCGAGGCTCCTTTCGTCCATGATTTCCAAACGCCTAACGTGACGAGCCAAACCACGGTGGACGATCAGGTGGTTCCAGACCCTTATCGAGCTGACTTTGGCCTTTACAACGCGGTAATCGAAGTGACGGGGGAATACGACGCTGTGCATCCTTTGACAAGTCAATGCCAAGGACAGTAAGTCACGCTTCGAGTCCACGTAGAACGCGATGTTATCCAAGATTTCCGTCGGCTGGCGGGAGACGTTGCGACGAGAGGGCGTCGCGCCGACGAAAGGCTCCACGATCATCAACAGGTGCATGGAAAGTTTGTGTTCTTCTGGAGTCATCTTGTACTGACATCCCCCGAGCTTGGTGGGGAGCGACGAGAGCAATTTTCGAAGAGCGTTGACAGCGGTGAAGGGGTCCCAGCGATCGTAGTGGTCGAGGTTTGTGGAGACTGTCTGGAAAGCCTTCCGAGCCTTGGTGCCCTGCAGAGCAAGGCGTTTGTTCAGCGCACGGGTTGACATCCTCGCTCTTCCCAAATGGAGGGAGCTGGGGGCTGACCTCTCGCTGCCGAATGATCAACGGGTGTGCAGGCGGTTTTATTCATCACGCTAGCCTGACCATTCGGATTCTTTCTCTGATTGGCGCCACCACGTTCCTCATAGCTATCAGGGTTTAGGTGAAGTCCTAGCGGAGGTCATTGGGAGTGACTGTCCGTAACATTAGATAATATTATTTCCGTCGTGGAAGGGTACCAGTAGCCGAGATTTGTGCAGTCGACGTCGGACCCAGCGAACGGTTGGGGTCATCCTGCCTTCCCTAAAAGCCCCCAAACCGCGCCTCTGGAACCGCGACGCTGCGAGAGTTTCGCTCGGGACTCAGGCAACCTTCCGAATTATGAGGACTACAATCCCACCATGTGCAGTTTCATTGGTGCGCGCGATGCGGTGGAAGTTCTCAGGTATTCGGGAGTAAACCCTGGTTAATGGCACCCTTCCACGGAGGGTGTGATAACATCTAGTGTCGTGGATAGTCACCCACTGTCCGGAGTCCTACTTTGGAAAATGGACGCGCACTTATCGTTGGGATCGCCAAGTAGATCGATGACCGCCCATGACATATCGTGGAAATATGTTGGCGGCGAGTCGGTACCGCTCAAAGGTCTCGATGCTCTGGTCACCACGTTTTCACCCGTGACTCGAGATTGTCCTTTACTGTCTTAACCTCGGTGTCCTTGATGCCGTGAGGATGGATGACCTCACAGAGTTCCACCAGACAACGGGAGGCTGCGAACGTGGGAAAATGGCAGAGAATTCACATGATTCCCCCCGTCGCCTGAATTTCAATCAGTTCCATCCACCAACTCTTCGTCCTCTACCTCCGTGGTCGGTGGGAGGTTTATGTCCTGACCACCATGGTTGCGTTCTCAAAGCATATCAACTCTCTGGGTTCAAAGCAGAAGCGTCCGTTGCTCACCCTTCTGTTTGCCGTACTATTGCTCCGTTCTCGCTTGATTACTGGCCCTCGGGATGTATTCACTGCCTTGAAGAAGGCAGCTGGTATCCAAAAACCGACGCCAGAGGAGCTCGAGCAAGCTAGGCAGCAGTTATACCGTAAGAACCCAGATGGTACCAAGAACCTACTCATCACGTATCACAACCGGATCTCGGAGGTAAGCACCGTTTCCCGTTGACCACCCGTAATTGTGAGCTGAGTACAAGACAGGTTAATATTCGACCAATCTCTCAAGAAGAATTAACTGCAAACGCGAAGAACTTTCCACCGATACCTCCCTCACACAAACCCAATGTCGATCGTGTGCTTCTTCGTCAACTCCTTGCAATTCTTCGGATCGCCTTCCCGTCATGGCAGTCGAAGGAAGTGTTTATTCTGGTTCTTCATTCGACCTTCCTTGTTCTACGCACAGTTCTCAGTGTCGCCGTTGCGAGGCTGGATGGAAAGATCGTCCGAGACTTGGTATGCTATGCGTTCGCCCCCGCCAGATTTTCGCTTACAGTATCTGCAGGTCAGCGCCGACGGCAAAGGATTCCTCAAAGGGATTGGGCTGTGGTTTGTGCTCGCGATTCCAAGTACATACACCAATACCATGGTGTGTCCCGGGATTCATCTGGTAACCGCCTCACTGGCTGATACTCGTTTTTAGTTGCGACATCTACAATCGAAACTGTCGCTCAGGGCCAGGACGAGGATATCAAGATATACCCACGACTTATATCTCTCTTCACATCCTAATCTCCGTTATTACCGACTTGGCCTTGACGGTGTGGTTCAGTATCTCACGAGCGACGTCAACTCTTTCTGTGATGCCCTTAGCGGTTTATAGTTAGTAATGGTGTCTCTGCGCACTTACGACTTGCTCATAATCTTCCTTACAGTGGCAACCTCCTCAAACCCGCCTTGGATATCGTGCTCTTTACATCTCAACTTTCACGCACACTCGGTTTACGCGGATCCTGCATGTTGGCACTCACTTATTATACCACTGCGGCCATTCTGAAAGCTGTGACGCCGGCATTCGGAAGACTCGCCGCCGTAGAAGCCCGACTGGAAGGCGAATACAGGGCAGGTATGAGCCGTATTGACCGAGAAGGCGAGGAGATTGCGTAAGTGCCCAACGTTTTGGCTCTCTTCACGCGAGGCTGAATAGTGTCCAGGTTCTACGGTGGAGGGAAACGGGAGAAGGAAATTCTCTGGCGTGCATACTTACAGCTGATCAAGCACATCAACTCGATATACAAGATTCGAATAGCTTACGAGTGGACTGAGGACTACGTCATAAAGTACCTCTGGAGTGCCGCTGGCTACGTTCTTATCGCCATTCCTTACTTCCTGACACGGCGGAAGAGGCACGTCGCTGTTCAAGCCACTGGCCCCACCGAGGGCCGTGTGGACAACCAAGTCGCGGACAGAACAGAGAGTGCGTGGCGACTTCACCTTGATCCGCATTTGGTCTATATTTGCTGACGCGGTGATAGCCTACATTTCATCGAGAAGGTTGCTTCTGAACCTGGCAGACGCTGGAGGTAATGCTTTTGAACGTGTGTTACGTTCGTCCCGCTGATTTATTTTTCTGTAGGAAGGTTGATGTATGCTTACAAGGACCTATTAGAGCTCGCTGGCCTGACTACCCGCCTCTACGCCCTTCTTTCGACACTGCACAACCTCCCCCCACTGTCCGTTCCGTTAGACTGTCCCTCTGTCGAGGTGTCGCATGTAGATGTCAAGGTCCCTTCAACGGCGGTCACCGGCGATGAGGAAGAAGGCTACGTACCCACATCTAACGAACTGGTTCTCGTCAGGGATCTGTCGTTCAAGTTGGAAGAAGGCGAACATCTCATGATCACCGGCAGCAATGGCGTTGGAAAAACCTCCGTCGCTCGTGTTCTCGCAGGGCTGTGGTCGGCACAAGAAGGGGGAGAAGTTCGAAGACCAGCCGATAACGATCGTAGGATGGGTGTTTTCATCGTTCCCCAGCGAGTGTACATGGTCGAGGGTACCCTGTTGGACCAGATGATCTACCCCCATTCTTACGTCGAGTTCAAGGAGAGCGGAAAGACTGAGGCGGACCTCATGGAAATACTCACAGCCGTTCACTTGGCTTACCTCCCTGCCCGTGAGGGTGGTTGGTCAACGAGGAAGGAATGGAGAGATGTGCTGAGTGGAGGGGAGAAACAACGGGTGCGCTATCTTTCGGGCATCTCATTTCTTCTCCGTTCCTAACGTGTCGAATCCCAGATGGGGATGGCTCGTGTGTTCTACCATCGTCCCAAGTTCGCAATTCTCGATGGTACGTCGGTTTTGTAGCACGTCATTCATTCCACATACCTCACGAGTTTCTAGAGTGCACAAGCGCTGTGTCAAGCGACGTCGAGGGAAGTATGTACGAGCACGCAAAATCTTTGGAGATCACTTTGATCACGATTTCACTTCGGTGAGACTTCTGTTCACGTTCGGCCCGTACTAAACTGACTCGTCTGCCAGGCCATCCTTGATGAAGTACCATACTCAACTGCTGACGCTCTCCGGCGACGGTGCCGGGAGCTACACGTTCACGAGGATCGGTACTGCTGAGGAGCGTATGGGCATCGATCGAGAGATCCAGACGCTCCGCTCGAAACTCCGGGAGGTTGACAAGTGGGAAGTACGGGTCCAGGAGTTAGGCAAACTTCTATCTGTTCAACACGAGAGCGAGTAACCCCATCGAGAGGATCGTGTGTATGTGGATATGCGCGGTACTACCGTGTAAAGATTTGAACTGTTGGGTATGCACGATGACAAAGATATAGCTACGATTCAAGAGAGAAAACAACATGAGATGTACAGCAATGTATCAACAGAACAAAAAAAAACAAGAACATATGGATCCCGGCGAATACAAAAGCACAACGAAAACGGAGAGAAATGTAATTGGAGTGGGAGGGGGAAATAACTAGCGTCGTCGGCCGCGATCTGCGACCCTCATCGCGTCGTGCATGTACTGGACGACCACTCGAGGTATCCCTGGTGTGGAGGCAGCCTTCAACTTGCAAAGCGTGCTTGTCGCGACGTCCCATGGGAATCGTTGGCGCGGATGCTTATAGTAAGCGTACGACGCCTTGAACTCCATTCGCTCGTTGCGAGTTCTCAGCGCGACGTATCCGATCCCGACCTCGAGCTGGGGATCCCCCGCGAACTCCTTCGAGAGGGCCCGTAGCCGGTCTTGGCGTGTCTCGATAGCTAGGTCGGTGAAGGTCTTCCCGGTCGCCTTTTTCCACTTGGCGTATACGTCGTCGACGTGTTTCTTCAAAACGTCAAGTTCCCGGCGCAGCGTGGTCGCGTAGATACCGCACTCTGGATGCTTTGCGACTTTGTCCTCGTACTCTTCGAGGTCGTCCAATCGCGACTGATGGGGCGCAAGTAAGGCTGGATCAGGAGTCGGGAGGTGTAACCCCTGGAGCGTCATCTCAATCCCCCTCTTGGCCGCGCCGACCGCCTGGCGGACTTGCTCCGCGAGTTTGTCCATGATGAACGGGCCCAACTCTTTCCCTCTGGGAATCGGGATAAGATTTTTCGTGTTCGACTGAGCTTGAGCCTTGTCTTCCGTCGTCCAAGCCGGCTTCAAATACCATTGGTACCGCTCCCTGTCGCTCTTCAGCACGCTGTCCACTATCTTCAACCCTGTCTTGGGGCTGTCGAGGATCGTAGTGAATCTGCACAATCGTTCAGCTTCTCAAATGCAAGAAATTCCAAAATGAGGTTGGCTCACTTGTATGCAAGTTCCTGGGTCTCCTTGTGTCCATATCCATGGTGATACATAGACATGAGCCAGAGTTCATTGTAGATGCCAAGGAGATGTCCATCACTGCTCAGAGGACTGAGTAGGTGCCTCTGAACTGCATGAATTTGCTCAATGTCTGATTTCCCAGACATTTCACCCAAGAAGTCTGACACAGTGACAACATTTTGGGTGAAAGACTCTGAGAGGTCAGGTGGATCCAAGGCAGAGGTTTGATCAGGAGGTATGAATGACTTGACAATGTCATCATTCCAAAAGACCTCAACCTTATCACCATCATAGTCACCTAGAAGTGGGTGTGAGAATTGGCCTTGTCAATGAGGAGGTAGATGAGGTTCACTCACCACCTCCAAGGAAGCTTGCCAGGCTGCATGTGCCTTTGATAGGGAACACAATCACATCTTTGTATGCCCTGAGCTCTGGATAATCAACAGCTCTGACCTAAAGGCAAATTAGAGATCATTTGGTAGATGTAACAGGGCAAATTCATACCTTCTGGATATCAGTAGGGACCTTGCAGGGATGTCTTGTCACCAGGACCTCACCCAGTAATACTGAACTTTCCCCTCCAGGTGCTGATTGGATAGGGTGAGAGGATCTAACTTGAATTTCCCCTTCCTTCAGTATACCAAATGGGTCTCAAAAATTGGTCAGTGGTCATACTCCAAGCAGTGACATGGAGCCAAACTCACCAGGGACAACAAAGGCAGAACAAGATTCAGCTACAGGTATCTTGGGCTTGCTGATTGAGAACCTGTTGAGGGCAGTGTTTATAACCTGCTTGAGCTTCTCCTGGAGGATCCACTCAGTCAGGGGGTGAAACCCTGCCTCAATCAACACCAGAACAGTCTCCTCCAGACTAGATGGTTGTCCACTGGTGTAGTCTGGCCACCATGCAGTAGACCTGGGGAGATCATCTACCAGAGGTTCAGCATCCTCATCCCCTTCCTCCTGCCTGTGGTCCCAGATATAACCCTTAGCTCTAGCATGAGAGATGTTCAGTCGAGCAAGCTTGGCACCAGTAACAGCTCCAGCTCTGTTGACATTCTTGTAGAGTGTCCGCATGGATTCATGAGATGTAGCGTCAAGAGGGAGGGGGTCCTCAGGCCAGCTAAATAGACCTTCAAGGACACCATTGACTCCTAGCTGAAGCAGTCCAGAGAACACATCAGATGGGACCCCATTCTCTGCTAGGTTAACAATTGTCTCATATGAGAGACGTGCAGGGGAGGTGAGGTGGGAGGTGCGGAGAACATCAATGGTCAGGTGAGCAGGGTCATAGAGTTCAGGGTAGCTGATCTTCCTTTGTGAGTCCCTAAGATAGACCTCAGGCTCTGAGAGTGTATTCCTGGCTATATCTGGATGGAGGAGTAATAACCCCTTTATGCATCTGTAATGAGAATGTGCAATGCTGTTGAAGGTGAAACATACCTTGGCACCTGCAACCCGGCACTGTATAGCAGTTGGAATGCTATCTAGTTCCAACACCTCTTTGATGGAATGCAGAGTAGCCAAGTTTGCAAAACCACAACCATCAGTCATGATTTTTGCATTAGGCACTTTCCCTGGGCCAATGAAGGAAGAGGAGACTAGTGAAGAGATCAGATGATAGTACTCTGGATAGCACCTATCTTACCTTCATCCACAATGTGGTGTATATTCCCTGGATTAAGAATGACTCCTGGAATAGAGGTAGACTGTCCAAGTTGGAATCGACTGGTCCACTTAGACATTGACTGTGATACACATCAGAATAGGAGTGGAATCTCAGTGATGAGTAAAAGTGACCTGGTTTTGGTTATGTTCCAAAGGGTTATGCCATCTGATAAAGTCAAGGAAAGAGAATGCCTGGGAGAAGGGGTCCTTTGAAAGCCACTGTCTCATCCTCTCAGTGTCAGAAGAGACCTCATTTGTCTGGACATAGAAGACACTTGAGTCCCTTGTGGAGTAAGCTCGGAAAACCCTCCCTGCAATGATGACTGGGCGCTGGACATAATTGAGGAGACCATCTGGCTGCTTCTTCAACTTTTCTAGTGCCTCCTTTGAGAATGCAAGCTTCACAAAGGAGCCTGAGCCAAATCTTCGACCAAATCTTGTTGAAGGACACTGCTGGGGTGGTTGTTGTTGAAGGTCAAGTGACTCTGTGACCTTGACAATAAACTCCACCCGGCCACCATACTTCAGAAGACCACCAGAAGGGTCATCAGGTGATGATTCCTCAGAATCAAGGTGTTCCCATGGAGACTTGTATACATTAGCCCAGTGAGTACAGAACGCAGCCTAAACCCCCTCACCTGTGCATCACGTTCAGCTTTCCCCAGATCAGGAATGGAGCTCTCCTCTGACTCAATCTCAAGGACAATGGCCCTCACATTAGGCCCAACTGTTGCATTCTTCCCCATAAGACTGCGACATGCTTTGGGGGCAATACCTTGATTGGAGTCTAGTTGGTGTATCCGGACCAACTCCCACAGTACACCCCAGGTGAAGCCTTGCCTGTTGACCATTGATTCACCAAAATGCATAAGGTGTGCCCTTGACTTACTGTAGAACAGATTTCCAGCCTTCAGGGATCTGCAACCACATTCAACATAAGAGAGTTATCATAGCGAAATTGGACTGACAGTAAGATAATGGGGAATGCTGTCCCCGCCACTCCCAGCTACAAAAGGCCGGACTGTATGCGCACAATCTGATGGTGAGTCATCCCGCTTCCTTTTGAATGATGTTCGGCACCCCGTGGTAGGATCACCGGAGGTGCCAACCACTGTTTGAGAGGACGCGAGGCTCTGAGGTGTCTGATCATCACCGGGTGGGGGTGTGTGGTTCTCAAGGTATCCTAGATCTAAATTCATATGAACACCAAGTGGTGACCCTAACAGGCGTCTGACACGCGCCTCCGAGCTCGTCGTACGCTATTGGCGTTCCGAAATCCCACTCGGTGGACGACTCCGAAGCAACCTGTGTAGATCACATCAGCGTGAGCAACAGAGATCAAGGTGATAAAATTGGGCACATACTGATTTGCCCATTTCAGTGCCCACCAAAAATAGTACCCAAGAAGGCCGCGATGAGAGTGGACGGCGGGCAAGAGAGCTGGATTGTGATTGTCGACGGACGAAAAGGCATGAGTCGATCGTGCTGATTCGGTATATCTCACTTTTGTCTCCGCATGACCCTCCCACTTGGCCGCCTTTCCATGACATACTCTCCGCACCGACTTGCTGCACACTCAAGACGCACTTCGACATCATCCACCCAGTCGAGATCGAGACCGACGCAAAGGGGCGGTCGCAATTTGGGCTTACGATACCGGCAGCTTGAATCTTCCGTTCGCACAACCGCTCGAAAGGCCGCACTCTTGGAGGAGATGACAAACATCTCCCGCTCAGTCGAACAGCACAATGCTCTTCCGGTTTCCAGCGAGTCTCAGGTTTCACGCGAGGAGCTGGAGACGTTTCACGGTTTGGTCGTTCCCCAAGAGCCAAAACCTCCCGAGTCTGACGGTGAGTTCTTCACGCCTTCGCCCACCTTGAATTCGATCTTGAATGGCCTTGTGATTAGAGTGTTGCATGTCCGGATGTGCCGTCTGCGTTTACGATCTTTATGAGGACTCTCTCTTGACGTACAAAGCGTCACTCTCTTCGCTTCGGACGCGACTGGAATCCATGGGGGTCCCACAGTCGGAGTGGCCTTCACGCATCAAGCCCCCACCGAATACCCAGGCCGTCCAACGACCGTCCAACACAAGCCTTGACGCGTTTGAGGCGATGGAGAGCGCGTTGAAAGCGAAACACAAGGGTCGAGGTGAAGGAGGTAGTTGACATATTCTCGCGTCTGAGAGTTTGTCCCAAGCACTGAACGCAGATATCAGATGAGTCACTTCGGAAAACTCATCCGTCCCAATTTCAGTTGATCCCGATGTTATATGAAGGGATGAAATGGGTTGTTTACAGCAATCGTTGACGGTCCCCTTCCCCGCGGCTCGCCTCCCGAGCTCTCTGCACTGTCTATTCCGTTGTTTTTGATCCATTTGACGCAATCCCATTCGCTCCCTTCCACCCCCTCCGTGGTTTCAGTCATGTGACAAGCATCATCGATGTTGCCCGCCTCGGACTCAGGCTCGGAGTTCGCTCCCGGATCCGTTGGTGGGAGTCAGATCTCTTGGGGCATGTCATATACCTCTTACACAACAAGCTCAGTAGACGTTCACGAAATTATGCTAAGTGTTCGGGGTCTGGGGTGAACTTTTCCAGCTACTCCCGGATCTTTTACCGATTTTCCCTGCATAGAAGACTAGCCACTATAACTATTCCCAAATAATTCACTTCCGAGCCAACGCCATGACCGACTCGAGGATCGACGAAGAGACCCGACTGCGATCACCCACGAAGATCCAATGAGGTCACCCCTCTACCAAGATTGCAGATTGAGATCTTGCCACTCGCCCTATCAGCGGAGCTGGTATGTTCAAAATGCATATATCCGTTCGTTAACCAGGTAACACGCCATTCTGACCGTATGTTGACTCGAACTCAGCACATTTTTAGCTCATCAGCGAGATGAGCATCACAGGTGGCAACGAGAAGAAAGTGGAGTACACAGGAAAGCAAGAGCGACACCATGTAATCCGTACCCCCGACACTGAGTCATACTTCTCGGAATAACCGTGAGCTCCCGCATGAGAGCTTCGCTCGCGACGCTTAATCCTACGGCTCAGGACATAGGAAGATTTATAATATCCATGACCGTGTTCCGGTCTCTCCAAAACCCTCGCTGGCCTCGTAGTGAGGTACTGGTGTGATTCCTTCACAGCCCAGTCATCGCTGATCTCTCCGTTAGCCGCTGCATCGCAGGACCACTCAACGAGAATTTGGGAGTTGGCAAAATTATGATGGGTGCCGGTGAACTTGCAGATTCAACAAGCAGAGCACAAGTGTTTGGATTCCTGCCCCTCGTGTGGGCGGTAGGGGTTGCGATTGGGTACGTAGCCCACGTCGGAAACATGCACGATTTTCACAATTGCACGACAACCCTCTTGCAGGCGGATCACTCTCACACCCGCATGAAAGATTCCCGACCTTGTTCGGAAATTGGTTCTGGGAATAATATCCGTACCTTCTGCCGTGCCTGTTTTGCGCAGTTTTGGTTCGTTCTCACGCGGGTGTTCTTGGAAGAGGTCAGAGGGCTCGTGAGAGACTTAGTGAAGTAATCTGATCGTCTCTCCATTTAGATCATGAGGGGGCACCGCGGGCTGCAAAACAGGTACACCCATTAAAAATGTGCATGAACCCGTTCCGCCTCTCAGGGTCGCGAACCTGTGGTACTCTCCATTGTCAAGACAGTGTTAGGTGAGTACCCTGCCGCTCCCGTTAGGATATTCACCGTACCCATAAATTCGAAGTCGGACTGAGTTTATCGACACAGTGTAGGAAGAGAGATGGAGCGGGGGGGCGGGAAGAGACATCCCAGGAAGTGAGATCTCGACAGTCGATCTTGGGGGTGGATCATCGTGGATCGAGATGGTTAAGTTCACCGCGAACTCCTCGTCACACCCTTCTCGGCAAATCCTCACGTATTTGGATGTTTCTTTCCCTCTGCGATGGTGGGCAGAAGCTTTCGACAAAATCCGATCGGACGAACGAAAAGAAAAAAAGTGTCGCACGAACGCGTTATCACGCCTCGTCTGAATTTGATCTCCGTTGATGTCGTCCTGGACGGTAAAGAAACCCTGCCCCTTCAAACGCTCGGATTTACCCTCCCGGACCCAGTGCACAGGGGG
>Ga0307515_10003812_pt1 | contig 31531 bp, 36 predicted proteins | sample 17_EM_MG_FD_194513 | JGI IMG/M metagenome (GOLD analysis project Ga0307515, IMG submission 194513) | Populus trichocarpa ectomycorrhiza microbial communities from riparian zone in the Pacific Northwest, United States - 17_EM | ecosystem: Host-associated > Plants > Roots > Unclassified | place...
ATGATACACCCCATCACATAGAGTGACCTTGACAATTGCTGTGACCCCGACACAGTATCGCTGTGTTTGCTCGTTGTTGGGAGGATGCCAAATCAGCCAAGCATCGTATGCGCATTGATTTTTTGTGAGTACACACGTAGTCGATAACTAATGATGTAATAGAACCACTCCAGCCATTACATCCGAAGGCCTCATTGGCGAGGTTGATAATCTTCCAACTTTCCGCGTAGGTCAACTTGCCCTGGCCGCCGGGGCCCGGACGTTGGCTTATGAACTATGTCCTAAGCTTCCTATCGAGTTTAGCTTACAGGGTGGCGATTTTCTGGGCTATGTGTACTTCTGTTGAGGTGTAGTTGGATTGTAACCGCTACCGAAAGGTGGCTGGGGTTGTTGGGGGTGGGAGTGAGAGTTCGAGAAGGAAAGATACGCGTAGGAGTTTCCGTGCATAACCGCGTTATAGCTCATCGGGCAAGATATTGCGCGGGTCGGTGGATTTTGCGTGGTTTGTGAGGACGCGAAGGACGGGAGCGCAGAGGGGTCAAGAAGTCCAATGTATGCGCTTGTGAAGTGCGTCGACAATGCGCTCATCGACCAACAGCGATGCGCGACGGCGAGGTGGAGACAAGGTTCAAACACGTGACGTTTTGTTTGACCAAGCACTTCCGAAAAGGCAGACGCGCATCCACCGTATATCGTCGCACATAGAGCAGGCAGCCACCCAACACGCAACCGCCTCATGTTTCTCAGAGGCGGATCGGACGGCGAGTGATTTCAGCTCACACCTGGCTTACTCCGGGAGTGACACAGTACTGCAACACTGGGGTTCAGCTACACTTACAAAGCATTCCAATAACCGTGAAAATCGGAGGTCACCTCGGTCTCGGTAATTCGCGCAAATACGACCATACAACCAACCCTGTATTGAAGCGGCATGCCGGTTTGGATCATAACGCCCTGATCTTCGCCCGTCACCTACAAGCGCGAGGTCCTGACAAGGTGGTGTATTTTGACGACCCCAACCCGCCCACTTCACTATCGCCGGAACCCTGCTGACAGAACCACAACTACAACCAAAGCGAGAACCACATCCACCACCACTGGCACCCCGTCCTACGACAGTCACCCCCTCTGTCCATTCCACCTCCCCGCCCTCCGCTCCGATCCGCTCCCCGGTCTCTGCACCCGGTCTATCCCCTGGAGCCACTCCACGTCCCCGTGCACGTTCCAGTCCCCGCCCCCTCCGCCCAATGAACTGTCTCTGCTCATTCCACCACCTCAAGCATTTCTACCTTCCCCACCTTCTTCACCTCCACCTCCTCGAATTCCTGTCGTGCTTGTCATATTCCCGTACGAAGCCCAAGAACCTCGTAGATGGCGAATACATCTGCGATATTGAGCCAATAGAGGATGGGTGGTGGAGACGCACCACGGTGGGCGGTGTTCCCTGCCGGCTATGTCGAGGAAAGTGCGCCTCCTAATGAAGCCGAAGTGCCAACGCCCCTACACCCCGTGGGAGCAACCTCGAACCCAGTCACTTTTTGTGCATGCAGACGCCGCAACAGAGCAAGAAAAAAGAAGCGAAAAGGGAAGGGCGGCGATGATGATGATTTAAAGTTCTCCTCCACAGCGCTACAGCCAGCGTCAAATGCAAGACGCCCCTCGGCACCTCACAACAAGTTCTTGCTTCTAGGCACGAAGGCGATGATTGACTAGGTAGCGTGGTCACTAATGAAAATCATTTGGGCTCACTTGAAGATAGGTTGTGCTCACGCTCCGTTGAGTGTTCTCCTCTAATCCTTGTTAAACAAAAAAGAATGACCGCTGAATACGATGGAGTCGTCTCAAATTCTTGAGGCGCTGACTGATCGGTGTGTTCACTGTAATTCAATACGCGACCAGTACCACTGATCATCGTATGCCACTCGGGGGTTCCAGAGTGGCCGAGTATAACTAACCCTAGAAGCTCTGAAATACTCCCTTGAAGTTGACTTGAATGGGAGTGGCATAATTTTCTCTGGTACTCGCGCTCTAGGCAGTCCGAGGGCTCTTGATGGTTGAGTCTGTCAGTAAGGAGTGAAAGGGCTCTAGGGCATGCATTGCCAGGTCGCTTGGATTACAAGACTCAAAACTTTGTGGCCCGGTCATTCCGCGACCACTAGCCTAATGTCCGAGATAGGCACCCCGAGGGACGACAGTACCCATGCTCTCTTCATGTGTACGGCGTCGCCAGAAATGATTGGAGGAACCAAGGCGAGACTAGATAATCAGCGTGAATTTGGGGGCCGGAGGACGTCAAGGACTCAGGAGACATCGGTGGCCACGAAAAGGAAAATCCAAAGACGGTTTCGCGACCTCGTCATTTTGAGCATTTTGTATGTTTTGTACACAACTTGATTAATAGATTGTGCATGCCCACCGACGACTTTACTAGGCCTTTCAACTGTTGTTTGATCCTTGCATGACATCTTCTGCTCTAATTGTCAAATATAGGGCTGGTTAATTGAGGGACTGAAATGTCGTCTTTGTCCCCAACTTTGGATTCTCCACTTCTGGGCACATTCACATAGTCACAACGTACGGTCGTATATCACATTTATGGAGACAATACGGTCCATTGTCGCCTTCCCACCGACCCCTGGAAATACCGGAGGCCCGGGTGTGCAGGCGGTACACCCTTGAGGGGTAACGAACCCTCCTCCACCTTGATAGCAGTAGCGCCCGTGGCAGTACTGAACGAACTCGCCCTTGGTGGACCGGCATAATTAATGCAGAGAGGTGGCCTAATGCCAAGGCTGCAATCCGGTTCAGTTGAGTCACCCAGCGGGCCCGTCATAATTGCTTTCACCCTTCCCATCTGTCTCGGTTGCAGCGGGCCTTGGGCTGGCCGCAGCGCGGGTGATCGAAGCCGAGCATATCGACCAGCATTGTCGAGGAATCGAACGACCCCATGTTCAGGTCATTGTAGGTGGAACGAATCGTCTCCGTCAGCAAAATCGGTGAACTTCTTCTGGGATAGCCCCTTCGGCAATTTGGGGAGGATGCAGCTCGGGATTGAGGTTGCAGTCGTACAAGTTGAGCCGGAAATACCACCCATATCAATGCCTCTAGTAGTCACGACTGAGGTCAGCATAACTCCAACTTTGCAACCTGCGAACTCTCTGGTACGTGGCGAAGTCTCTTTGGTTTTGCGATTTCTGCAAGTGACACTCGAGGAACTGGTGCAACGAGTGGGAGAACTTCAATTGCTCAAACTGAGGTAGGACGAAGTGTGATGAAGTTTCGATTAGTGACGCGGGTTTATGCGTGGCAGTTCACGAGTATGGCAGATCGGCAGCGAAACTAGTACTCCTTGAAGTGGGGAGGAACGACACCGTTTTCATCGCTCCATCTTCTCCTTCCTCTTTCCGCACAAGTGGCCAATACTTTCGATCAATGCTGTGGAAATGGATGGGTGATTCCTAGACGGCGCAATTGGGTACTTCTGGGTTACATGAATGTGTGTCGACTCTCCTTCCTAGTGGCATTGCTCAGGACATGATGTTCTGACCAGTATTAATCAATAGCGTGTAACCAATGTAAGAGAAAAACATGAAAAAGGGTGGGATCAACCATGAGATATATATGGGACAAACATCGCGCAAAAAATATACAAAAACAAAGTACGTAATAGTGTGATGACCCATAACCCCCCAACAACCAATATATATCAAAAATGGAACTTTGCTGACTCCATGAATAAATGGTGGTGGTAGTGAAGGAGGTGAGGAAGGCGACCCAGTACTTCTCCTTCTAATTCTCGAGACAGGAAACGCCGCGTGGTTTGGGCGTGGTCGCCATGCGGAAATCGTCTGTCCATTTGCATGTGAAGCTCTTGATAAAACTACGAACACGGTTAACCCCACAACTTGTCCCACTTGTTGCTCAAAGCCCAAAGCCCAAACCAACTATGGACAAGCACGTTCTTAGCGAGGATGAGTGGCCGCCACTTCGGTCGCCACCATCACCGATAAGAATTAGGCCACCGACGGCGTCACCGTTCCCAATAAGTACTTGGCCTAGGCCACTACTGCCACCGCCACTGCGGCCGATGGCGCGACGGGCGCGAGCGGAGGCGCGCGCGCGCGCCTCGGCATGGCTAGGGCCTCAGACGGTGGCACGGGTGGAGGCATTGGCACAAGCGTTGGGGACAGGCGTGTGGCCGGTGGAGGCCCATACATTTACATATGCCGATATATTGGCAGATTCGAAACTGAAGGACATCATTTACTCCATTGAACCCGACCATCGTCATATACTTGCATCTTATCTATACAACCACTCACCCACTACACAGAAATATTGGTGGTTGATCCAAATCATTACACCCGTCACCCGCCTCCCAACAGAGTTACTCCAACAGATTTTACTCCTCATCATCGACGAAGCGAGCGATTCACCTTTGGCATTGATGCTCGTATGCAAACATTGGTATGCCATCGTCACTGGTATCTGGGCATCACTCAAACTGGGCACAACAACCTCAAAAGACGCTGTCACAACCAAGTTGGAAAGGAACCAATTGTTTTTGGATGTATTAGTTGATACGGAGATCGACCGTGGCCATCCCACCCCACCAGGGGGTGCTTACCAGGCTATTTTCGCTGCCATTGAAGCAACCGACCGATGGCGAAGCTTCGTAGTCGAGACGTTCCCACCACAGGCCGACTTGCCTGAACACCTCGTGAACAGTAGACTCCAACAATGCTCGGGTGCCATCATGAACCGCATTAGAACATTCAAGATCAAGTGCGCTTGCGAGATGTCGCCCCTCCTCGACCGGATTTTGCGCATTCTCCGCGAATCAGCCAGTCGAGAGCTTACAACAGTGGAAATAAACTCACCGAGTGTGATATCATTCCTTGTTCCTACCTATTCCACAATCTTCCACTCCGTCAAAGTGCTCTCCCTCGATACTCCGGGGTTGCGCAACCCAGTTGACCTTCTACCTCACCTACATCAACTGGAATCTCTCACTGCCTCTCATATCTCTTTTCCCATCTATAACGATGATGTCGACTTACCGTTTGTTCACACACTCCGTCATCTCAGCCTCAAAGCTGTCTCCATTCAGTGGATGAGTGGCAGGACCTTTCGTGCTCTCGAGAGTTGCACCATTCTCCTTCCACTTCATCGCCACGTTCTGCATACATTCAGCACTACCCTCCCGAACTGCAAGCAGTTGACGTTCCAGGGTTATCCTCTCGATATCCTTACTGGTGTCTCAGCACACAACCTTATCCACCTTTCTGTGACGTGCTCCTCTTCGTATAAGCCGCGGGGAAATCGAGAATTAATTCGGTTTTCTAGTCATGCTTCACGAGAGAGCCGACTTTCACCACGAGTCCTCCATATCAGTATCGTGGCTAAGGACGAGGCCTGGATAAAGGCAATAGCCCTCATGTCGAATTTAGAGGAATTGGTGATTGACAACGCAGAGCCTTCTTCAATTGGAGCAAAGGTCCTCCGGTCACTTGTTGTACAACCGGTCTATACAAACAATCCGGGTACCACCGCCACTCCTGGGTGCCAGAATACACCAGTATGTCCATCGCTTAGGCGATTTGGACTCCGATATCGTCGCTGGTTGCGACCAAGTGAGCATTTTGACTTGATTCCGGAGCTCATGTCCATTATCCTGTCAAGGCAACGGTCAAAGTTCCCTCTGCAAAGCTTCCAAATATGGATAAGGAGTGATGAAAAGGACTCACTGGAATTGATTCATAGATCATGGATGAACCTCAAGGGATTTGAACGCCTGATGGATGCCGGTGCAATTAATGTGTTACAAACGATGGCTAGCAAATTAGTGGAAAACATGATTAAGGCTTCTGGGAAGTCCTCTACCGCGTGCCCTCAACGACCGCTGGCACCCCAGCCACTGCTGTTTCCGCCAAGAACCTCTCCGCCAGTACAACTCCCTCCTCCCCACTCCCTGCCCAGTCTACCAGCTTCGCCCGTTCGACCTTCACCGCCTCCCCCCCTGCTTGATCTACCCCCATCCATGCTCGATCCTCTCTCCTCACGGAACCGGATCGCCATTGTCAGACGCCCATACGAGGACCAAAGGTACAGGGAGGTCAACCTTATAGGAGGCGAATATATCTACGATGTTGAGCAAGACGACGATGAGTGGTGGAGAGGCACCACGGCGGACGGGAAAAGGGGGTTGGTTCCTGCCAGTCATGTCGTGGAAAGTGCGGCTACCAATCTGGCTGGAGTACCTCCGCCCCTACTCTCCGTGAGACCTGCCCCGAAGAACAGAACACTGACCATGATTGTTTTACGGCCATACGAGGCCCAAGAGGACGATGAGATCAACCTCATAGAGGGCGGATATATCTACGATGTTGAGAAATTAGACGATGGGCGGTGGAGAGGTACCACGGCAGGTGGGAAAAGGGGATTGTTCCCTGCCAGCTGTGTCAAGGAAAGTACAGCTCCTAATGAAGCCGAAAGTATCCCCGCCTCCACTTCAGCCCCGAACCTATTAGGTTTGCTCCTAGAGCACGAAGACGATGATTGACTAGGTGGGTGGTACGTGGCTAATGAAGATCACTAACGCTCACTGGAATCCCGATAATGCTCACGCTCTGTTGTGTGTTCCCCTCTCCCTCAGGTTAAATCCTTGTAAACTTCATCCACAAATGCACCCCTCAAACAATGCACCTGTCACGGATATCGAATTATGCTCGAGCTCTGTCACAAATGAGTGGGACTCGAAAGCAATCCGCCCTTGAATGTAATACATGTACAATAATGGATTGTCTAATACAATAATCGGAGCTCGTTCCATCACAAGTCCATCATTTCGGATGTCGAGTGACAACCAGGACGGGTGCAAACGTGATTACTATCCAGTCGAGTATAAACCAGTAAGCTTCCAATAGTCGACTACCGCCGTACCTTTTCAAAACACAGGCCGGTCTGCCATCGCTTTCGCATTCCCTCCGACCCCAGGAACCCCAGTGATCACTGTCTTATTAGAAGCAAATGCCTCCTCCGCACTGCGCTTCACACCGACCTTGCCCGGGTGTACAGACGGAACACTCCTGTTTGGTCTCGTCACCCCTGCTGGGATGACGAACCCCCCTCCACCTTGATTGCCCTTGACAGCAGCGCTGCCCGTGGCGGTGGTGAATGAACTGGTCCTTGATGGAGGCATGGGGCTAGTGTATGCAGGCGGTACCCGATGCCAAGGCTGCGATCCGGTTGAGGTGAGTCACCCAGCAGACCAGAGATAATCGCGTTCATCCGTCCCTTGCCTTTCGTGTCCGTCACGGTTGCAGCGGGTCTCGCGCTGGTCTCAGTGGGGCCACCAACGGTGGTGGTGGTGATGGGTCCAAGCCGAGCGCGTCGACTAGCGTTTTTGATGCGCCAAATGACTCTAGATCCAGGTCGTTGTAGAACGAATCGCTCCCGTCAGCAAAGTCGGCGAACTCCTGGGATAGTTCTTTCGGCAATTGAATAGTACGCTGTGGAGGGTGCGCCTGACGGGGCGGAGGTAGTGGTTGTTGTGGTACAAGCTGGGTAGGAGGTACTTGAACGGTCCGTTCTGTTTGTAGCAGGGTGTCCGCCGGAAGAAGTGGTGAAGGTGCGGAGACGGGGGATGATCCAGTCAGTGCTGCTAGGATGCCTGAACGAGCCGTTGTGCTGGTCGTAGCGGGTGCAGGCTTAGCAGTGCTACATGCGATCGCGGCGGTTCTCGTTCAGGCTGAAGAATGGTAGATCTTATGGAGTGTTCCTGATGAGGACGGGACTCTAACTGCTGAGAGGATTGCTGTGCTTGACGCTGAAACTGGGCCACAGGGCAAGAGACGTCCGCGCTGGAACGGTAGGAGGGGGTCCCATATAACTAGGTCCAGCGTTCGACGGACAGGTAGCTAAATTATTGCCTGTAGGGGGATCGGAATACTCTGGACGGCGATGGAGCTCGGGCCTGTTGAATTTTGGTGGCGGGAGTTGAATCTTGACCACTTCCTGTTCGGGTTTGTTAGAAAAGGGTACCATGTCACGCTAAGTGGACGTAAACAGACCTTTGCATACTCTTTGTCGTAGAGACAGTTGCCAAGTAAGTTGCCAAAGTTACGGAGTGTACGCTTCAACGCGTCCGTCACGGCTTCTTTCTTGCACTGGGTCGAATAGCTTGGTATCAGTGGGACTAATTGACGTTGTACCATAGGATAACAGGAAGAAGAACATGCACCTTGTTGAGGGTCATACCCTTTTGCCTGCAGTTTCGAACGTGCTGAATCCGACGTCTTCATGATACACTCCATCACGCAAAGTGACCTTGACAATTGCTGTGACCCTGACGCAGTATCGCTGTGTTTGCTCGTTCTGGAAATCTAGAAGGATGGCAAATCATCAAAGGAGCAACAGCCCTAGTCTTTGACAACGACTACAACAGAGACTCCGAAAGATTGCGCATCCTGATCCTCATGACTACATGGGCCATATGGAAATCTAGAAACAAAAACGCAATAAACAACCAAAACGTCTCCCCAAATGAAACAAAAGAAGTACTGAAAGATTTAATATCAAGCCTTATAAGAAACAGCTGGATCGAAACTCCCTTCATGGTAGACAAGAAGAAACTGACCCGCCAACGACAACTCAGAATCCTCTGGGGCGACAAACGCTTCGCTGACTTCGACGCCGACCCCTACCCAACAGTAGATTTCTCATAACGGGATGTGGCCGGGAACACCGGCAGGGGGGGTTTTAGGGGGTAGGTCGGGCGGCAGACTGTCCAACGGGCGAAAAGGCCCACCGGCAAGCCGTACTGGAGTCCCTCAAAACGTGCATGACGCATTTCCCTCCTCTTCCCCCAACCAAAAAAAAAAAGGATGGCAAATCAGCCAACCATCGTATGCGCATTGGATTTTTGTGAGCACACACGCAGTAGATAGCTAACGATATAATGGAACTACTCCAGCCATTAAATCCAGAGACCTCATTGGCGAGTTTGATATTCTTCCAGCCCGCCTGGGCCTAGACGTTGGCCAATGAACTCTGGACCAAGCTCTTCATCGGGTTTAACTTGTATGGTGGCTATTTCCTGAGCTGTATGCACCGACAAGTCAACATCCGCACTGATTGTTGTCTGTTGAGGTGTATTTAGCTTGTAACCGTTACCGAAAGGTGGCTAGGTTGTTAGGGGTGAGAGTGAGAGTTCGAGAAGGAAGGATATGCGTTGAAGTTTCCGTGCATAGCCGCGTTATAGATCATTGGGCAAGATATCGCGAGGGTCGGTGGGGTTCGCGCGGTTTGTGTGAAGGACGCGAAGGACGTTAATGAGTCCAATGAATGCGCTTATGAGCTGCGTCGACAATGCACTCATCGACCAACAAGGGTGGCGACACGACGGCGAGGCGCCGGCGGAGACAAGGTCCAAACACGTGACGTTTTTCTGACCAAGCACTGCCCGAAAAGGCAGACGCGCCGCCTCCGTGTATAGACCGCAGCCACGCAACACGCGACTGCCTCACTTTTCTCAGGCATACCTATAAGAGGCGGATCGGATGGCGAGTGATTCAGCTCACACCTAGGTTCTTTCATCTCCTGCTCCGGGAGCGACACTTTAGCTTGGAAGCTCTGCAGAGCACTTCGACACTAGGACTCAGCAGCGCTTACAAAGGACACAAAGGACGCACATAATTCAGTGGCATTCCAATAGCTGTGAAAATCGGAGGTCACCTCGATCGGTCTCGGTGATTCAGGCAAACCGACTTCACTCTTGCGAGACCTCAGAGGCGTCTCTGACTTACACCCTCTTAATGTGGCTTTATATTGAGGCTTAACTCGACCCAAGGATTCTCATGCGCGCTTTTTGTCATGATTTGGGCGTGGTTTACTCCTCCCACTTCACCCCCCGCAGTTGTTGCCTCTGCCTCGATTACTACGACCACCAAATTCACTGCCACTGGACGGTGCCGCCACCTCGACACCCACATCCAAAACGACCGCCGTCAGAACCACAACTACCGCCTCCGGAATCACCGCGCGCGGCTCTTAGATCGCAGTCCTAGGGAACGTATTACGGTATCTGACAATTTATCAGGCGCTCAACTTGTCATTTCTGACCAATTATTCTAGTTACAATTTCAGGAGCCGAAACTTGATGCAAGGGCCTGTTGTCGACAGGCTGGCGATGTCCTTCGGAAGAGCAGAAGATTAGAGCGGTTCTCCTTCCAAGCCATTCGCATCGCTCGTCAAGCTTTTCATCTCATCATCCTGTTCAACGACTTTATCGGCCCCGACGCGCCAACAGAGAATCAGTACAATGAAGGTATGGAATTGGATGAGTAGGTCCACCTTCTCTTCCTTCTCGTCATCTAGGGTGCGATAATTTCAGTGAGCTTGAGGAATTGGAAGATAAGATCGACGAACTCGAAACTCTGGGTCTCGATGAAGCGATTCAGTCCGAAGGGGATCACAAATATGATCTAGCACGGTTATATCAGATATTCTTCTCCACTCGAGACTTCTACGTAAGCTCACATAACTCTGACGAACTCCCAATATAATGACCCACTATGAAGCCGAACGGCCGTGACTATACAACCGACCCTATATTGAAGCGGCTTGGCGGCTTGGACCATGACGGCCTGATCTTCGCCCGTCACCTACAAGCACGAGGTGCCGGCAAGGTGGTGGATTATGACAACCTTCACCCGCCCACTTCACCCGCCGCCAGAACCCCTGCCGACAGAACCAAAACCAAAACCAAAACCACAGCTGCGAGAACCACTGACACCGCCAGCCCAACGACAGTTACCCCCTCTGTCCATTCAACCTCCCGCCCTCCAGTCCCTCCGGATCCGCTCCCAGACTTCTACGCCCGGTCCATCCCCTGGACCCATTCCACGTCCCTACCTTCCAGTCCCCACCTTCCAGCCCCTCCGCCCGATGAAGTGTCCCTGCCCATTCCGCCACCTCTAGCATCCCTACCTTCCCCACCTCCTTCACCTCGACCTCCCCTTCCGCCTGATCCTCCGCGACGTTCCTCACACTCTACTTTCCAACGAAATCCAACCATGCTTGTCATATGCCCGTACGAGGCCCAAGAGGACATGGAGATCAACCTCATAGAAGGCGAATACACCCGCGATGTTGAGGAATCAAACGATGGGTGGTGGAGAGGCACCACGATGGGCAGGAGAAGGTGATTGTTCACTGCCAGCTATATCGCGGAACGTGCGGCTCCTAATGAAGCCGAAGTACCACCGCCTCTACACCCGGTGAGAGCAACCTCAAACCAAGGCACTTCGGGCATGCAGAGGTCGCAACAGGGCCGAAAAAATGAGAAGCGAAAAGGGAAGGACGGCGATGATGATTCTTCAAAGTTCTCCTCCACGGCGCTACAGCCAGCGTCAAATGCAAGAGGTTGCTCGGCACCTCAACACAGGTTTTTGCTTCTAGAGCATGAAGGTGATGATTGACTAGGTGGCGTGGTTGCTAATGAAAATCATTTACGCTCACTGGAATATGGTTGTGCTCACGCTCCGTTGAGTGTTCTCCTCTGGTCCTTGTTAAACAAATACACCCCTCAACCAATGTACCGCTGAACACCGTGGAGTCGTCTCAAATTCTTGACGAACTGATTGATCGGTGTGTTCACTGTAATTAACGCGATCGTTACCACTGAACCAGCTGGCATAGTATACTAGTTGGGGTTTCAGAGCGGCTGAGTATAACTAACCCTAGAAGCTTACTCCCTTGAGGCGACCTGAATGGGAGTGGCATTAATTTTCCATGGCACTCGCGCTCTGGGCAGTCCAAAGGGCTTTTGATGGTTGAAGTTGTCAGTATTGAGTGAAAGGGCACGAAGGTATGCATTTCCAGATCCCTTGGATTGCCGACTCATTCCGCGACCACTCGCCTAATGACATTGATATAAGGTTGTACATGCCCGCCGACGACTTTACTAGGCCCCTCAACTGTTGCGTGATCCGTGCATGACATCTTCTGCTCTAATTGTCAAATATACGACTGTTCAATTGAGAGACCGAAATGTCGTGTTTGTCCCCAACTTTGGATTCTCCACTGCTGGGTATATCCACACAATCGCAACGTACCTGGTGGTTGTACATCATATTTATGGGCACAGTTCGGCCCATTGTTGCCTTCCCACCAACCCCAGGAAATGCCTCCTCTACCGCGTCGCCCGGGTGCGCAGGCGGTACACCCCTAAGGGGATAATAACGAACCCTCCTCCACCTTGACAGCAGTACCGCCCGCAGCAGTACTGAACGAACCCCTCCTTGGTGGACCAACATATGCAGGGAGGTGGCCCGATGCCAAAGCTAGCTGCGATCCGGTTCAGATGAGTCGCCCAGCAGGCCCGCCGTAATTGCGCTCACCTCCGTCTCGGTTGCAGTGGGCCTTTGGCTGGCCGCAGCGCGGGTGATCGAAACCGAGCGTGTCGACCAGCGTTGTCGAGGAATCGACCGACTCCAGATTCGTGGCGTTGTAGAACGAATCGCCCCAGTCAGCATAACCGGCGAACTTCTTCTGGGATAACTGCCTCGGCAATTTGGGGAGGATGTAGCTCGGCAGCTGGCGGGTCGCGGTCGTACCAGCTGAGCTGGAGATACCACCCATATCAATGCCTTTATCAGTCACGTCTGGGGTCAGCATAACTCCAACTTTGCAATTTGCGAACTCTCTGGTGGCGAGGATCCATTGGTTTTGCGATTTCTGCAAGTGACACTCGAGGAACTGGAGGAACGAGTGGGATAACTTCAATTGCCCAAACTGAGGTAGGGCGAAGTGCGATGAAGTTTCGATTAGTGACGCGGGTTTATGCGTGGCAGATCACGAGCATTCCAGATCAGCAGCGAAACTAATACTCCATGAAGCGGGGAGGAACACCGCCATTTTGGTCGCTCTATCTTCTCCTTCCTCTTTCCACACAAGTGGCCAACTATTAGTTTTCAATAAATACTGCGGGGATGGAGAGGTGATTCTTAGACGGCGCAACGAGGTACTTTTGGGTTACATGGTTGTGTCAACTATTCTTCCCAGTGGTATTGTCAAGGACCTGATGTTTTGTCCAATGATAATCAATAGTGGAGAACAAAAGTTGAACTTTGCTGATGTAAGGTATTTGGTTTACCCGCGCACCCCGTATTTAGTCGGCCTCGGATAGTTAGTGTTTGGGCATACTTATACTTAAACCCCTCGACCACGTCCTCATTACTCATTCACTTGTAACGCTCTATCTTCTCTTATAAAGGGATTCGGTAGAACACGAGTGATCAATTGAGAACTGCCGAGGCTACAAGTACTATCAAGTTTTACAGCTGACTCCGTGAATAAACGGTGGTGGCTACATGCTGCCAGTGGTGGTAGTGAAGGAGGTGAGGAAGGCGACCCAGAAACGCGCTGTCGAACAAACACGGTCAACCCCACAACCTATCTCACTTATTGTTCAAAGCCCGCCACCGCTGTCGAGCACGTCGCCACAGCCATCGCCACCGCTAACACCGCAAACAACACCGCGAACAGCGTCGACTGGTTTTTTAACCGGGCCACTGATACCGGCGCCGTTGCCACCGGCGCCACCGCAACTGCGGCCGGTGGCGCTACAGGCGCGAGCGGAGGCACGCGCGCGGGCAGAGGCATGGGCGCATGCGCATGCGCAGGTAGGGCCTCAGGCGCTGGCACAGGCGGAGGCGCTAGCACAAGCGTTGGGGGGAGGGGAGTGGCCTGTGAAGGCCCATACATTTACATATGCCGATGTATTGGCAGATTCGAAACTGAAGGACATCATTTACTCCATTGAACCCGACCATCGTCATACACTTGCACGCCATCTATACCGTTCACGCACTACACAAAAAAATTGGTGGTTGATCCAAATCATTACACCCATCACCCGCCTTCCACCAGAGTTGCTCCAACAAATTTTACTCTTTATCATCGACGAAGCGAGCGATTCACCTTTGACTTTGGTGCTCGTATGTAAACAATGGAATGCCATCATCACTGGTATTTGGGCATTACTCAAGCTCGGCACAACAACCCCAAAAGATGCCGTCGCAACCAAGTTGGAAAGGAGTCAATGGTTTTTGGATGTAGTAGTTGATACGGAGATCGACCGTGGCCATTCCACCCCATCAGAGGGTGCTTACCAGGCTATTTTCGCTGCCATTGAAGCAACCGATCGATGGCGAAGCTTCGTAGTCGAGACGTTCCCACCACAGGCCGACTTGCCTGAACACCTCGTGAACAGTGGACTCCAACAATGCTCGGGTGCTGCCATGAACCGCATTAGAACATTCAGGTTCAAGTCCCCTTGCGAGATGTCGCCCCTCCTCGACCGTATTTTGCGCATTCTCGGAAAATCAGCCAGTCGAGAGCTTACTACAGTGGAAATAAACTCACCGAGTGTGATATTATTCCTCGCTCCTACCTATTCCGCAATCTTCCACTCCGTCAAAATGCTCTCTCTCGATACTCCGGGGTTGCGCAACCCAGTTGACCTTCTACCTCACCTACATCAACTGGAATCCCTTACTGCCTCTCATATCTCCTTTCCCATCTATAGCAACGATGTCGACTTACCATTTGTTCACACACTCCGTCAGCTCAGCCTCAAAGCTGTCTCCATTCAGTGGATGAGTGGCAGGACCTTTCATGCTCTCGAGAATTGCACCCTTCTCCTTCCACTTCACCGCCACGTTCTGCATACATTCAACACCACCCTCCCAAACTGCAAGGACTTGAAATTCCAAGGCTACCCTCTCGATATACTGACTGGGGTCTCAGCACACAACCTTATCCACCTCTCTGTGGCATGCTCCTCTTCGTATAAGCCGCGGGGAGATCAAGAATTAGTTCGGTTTTCTAGTCACGCTTTACGAGAGGGCCGACTTCCACCACGAGTCCTCCATATTAGTATCGAGGCCACGACTGAGGCCTGGATAAAGGCAATAGCGTTCATGTCGACCTTAGAGGAATTAGTGATTGACAACGCAGAGCCTTCCTCGCTTGGAGCAAAGGTCCTCCGGTCACTTGTCGTACCACCGGTGTATTCGAACAATCTGGGTATCACCGCTACTCCTGGGTGTCGGAGCACACCAGTATGTCCATCGCTTAGGCGATTTGGGCTCCGGTATCGTCGCTGGTTGCGACCATGTGAGCCTTTTGACTTGATTCCGGAGTTCATGTCCATTATCCTGTCAAGGCAACAGTCAAAGTTCCCTTTGCAGAGCTTCCAAATATGGATGAGGAGTGATGAAAAGGACCCACTGGAATTGATTGATGGGTCATGGATGAGCCTCGAGGGATTTGAACGCCTGATGAATGCCATTACAATTAATGTGCTACAGGTGATGGCTAGTAAAGTAGTGGGGGACATGGTTAAGCCTTCTGGGAAGTCCTCTACCGCGTACTCTCAACGACCGCTAGCACCCCAGCCGCTGCTGTTTCCGCCAAGAATGCCAGCACTGCCCCTGCCTAATCCACCAATTCCGCGCGTCCTACCTTCACCGCCTCCTCACCTGCTTGATCTACCCTCATCTATGCCCAACCCTGTCTTCTCACGGGGGGGTCTAACAATGCTTGTCGTGCACCCGTACGAGGACCAAGGTTTCCAGCAGATCAACCTTATAGAAGGCGAATATATCTACGATGCTGAGCCAATAGACGATAAGTGGTGGAGAGGTACCACGGTGGACGGAAAAAGGGGGTTTTTCCCTGCCAGTTATGTCCAGAAAAAAGTGATCCCAGACACCGAAGTACCACCGCCCCTACTCTCCACGAGACCAGCCCCGAAGAACAGAGCTCCGCCCGTGCGAGTTATACACCCATACGAGGCCAAAGTGGACAATGAGATCAACCTCATAGAAGGCGAATACATCTACGATGTTGAGCCAATAGACGATGTGCGGTGGAGAGGCACCACAGAGGACGGGAAAATGGGGTTGTTCCCTGGAAGCTATGTCGAGAAAATTGCACCACTGCTACTCCCCCGTGAGAACGGCTTCGGCTTTGAGCATGCTGAGGTCGTGACAAGGCCAGAAAAAGAAAAGCGACAGAGAAGGTCGGTGATGGTCATTCAAAGTTCCGCAGGGCGCCACAGCTAACGTCGAATGCAACAAGGTACTGGGAAGCTCCGAAGAACAGGTCCCTGCCTCTGGAGGACGATGATTGGCTAGGTGGGTGGTGGCTAATAAAAATCACTAGCGCGAACTGGAATCCGGATAATGCTCACGCTCTGCTATGTGTTCTCCTCTCCCTCAGGTTAAATCCCTGTATACTCCATCCACAAATACACCCCTCAAAAACAATGCACCTGTCGCGAACATCGAACGATGCTCGAACCTGCCACAAATGAGAGGGACTCGAAAGCAATCCGTCCTTGAATGTAATACATGTACCATAATAGGTTGTCTGATACAATAATCGGAGCTCGTTCCATCGCAAAAGTCCATTTCGGACTTGACCACCAAGACGGATCGTACAAACATGACTACTCTCCAGTCGAGTATAAACCAGTAGGTTTCCAATAGACGACTACCGCCGTACCCTTTTCAAAACCGCGCCGTCAGAGCCAACCTCGAGTTCACCAAACACAGGCCGGTCGGCCGTCGCTTTCCCTCCGGCCCCAGGAACGCCAGTGATCGCTGCCTTGCTGGAAGCAAATGCCTCCTCCGCACTGCGCTTCACACCGCCCTTGCCCGGGTGTACAGGCGGTACACTCCTGTTTGGCCTTGTCACCCCTGCGGGGATGACGAACCCTCCTCCACCTTGATTGCCCTTGACAGCACTACTGCCCGTGGCAGTAGTGAATGAACTCGTCCTTGATGGAGGCATGGGGATAGTGTATGCAGGCGGTGGACCGATGCCAAAGCTGCGATCCGGCTGAGGCGAGTCACCCAACAGACCAGAGATAATCGCGGTCATCCGTCCCTTGCCTTTCGTGTCCGTCACAGTTGCAGTGGGCCCTGCGCTGATCTCACCGGGGGGCACCAACGGTGGTGGTGGTGGTGGTGGTGATGGGCTCAAGTCGAGCGCGTCGACCAGCGTTTTTGATGCGTCAAACGACTCTAGATTCAGGTCGTTGTAGAACGAATCGTCCCCGTCAGCAAAATCGGCGAACTCCTGGGATAGTTCTTTCGGCAATTGAATGGCACGTTGGGGAAGGTACGGCTGACGGGGCAGAGGTTGTGGTTGTTGTACAAGCTGGGTGGGAGGTACTTGGACGGTCGGTTCTGGTTGTGGCAGTGTGTCCGTCGGAAGAAGTGGTAAAGGTGCGGAAACAGGGGATGATCCAGCTAGTGCTGCTAGGATGTCGGAACGAGCTATTGTGCTGGTCGTGGCGGGCGCAGGTTTAGCTTTTGCTACGGGAGATCGTGGTGGTTGTCGTTCAGGCTGAAGAATGGTGGATCTTACAGAGCGCTCCTGAGGAGGACGAGGCTCTATCTTGCGAGGGGATTGTTGTGCTTGACGCTGAAGCTGGGGAGCAGGGCCTGATTGTGCAGGAGACGTCCGCGCTGGAACGGTAGGAGGGGGTCCCATATTACTGGGTCCAGCGTTCGACGGACAGGTAGCGAGATTACTGCCTGTAGGGGGATCGGAATACTCTGGACGGCGATGGAGCTCGGACCTGTTGAATTTTGGTGGCGGGAGTTGAATCTTGACCACTTCCTGGTCGGGTTTGTTAGAAAAGGGTGCCATGTCACGCTAAGTGGACGTAGACAGACCTTTGCATACTCCTTGTCATAGAGGCAGTTGCCAAGTAAGTTGCCAAAGTTACGGAGTGTGCGCTTCAACGCGTCCGTCACAGCTTCTTTCTTGCACTGGATCGAATACTCAGTATCAGTGGGACTGATTGACGTTGTACCATGCGATAAGAGGAGGGAGAAGACGTACCTTGTCGAGAGCCATGCCCTTTTGCCTGCAGTTGTCGAGCATGCCGAATCCGACGTCTTCATGATACACCCCATCACGCAAAGTGACCTTGACAATTGCCGTGACCCCGACGCAGTATCGCTGTGTTTGCTCGTTGTAGTCAATCTGGAGGGATTGCAAATCAGCCACCATGTATGCGCATTGATTTTGTGAGTACACACGTAGTCGATAGCTAACGATATAATAGAACTACTCCAGCCATTAAATCCAAAAACCTCATTGGCGAGGTTGATAATCTTCCAACCTTCTGCGTAGGTCAACTTGCCCTGGCCGCCTGGGCCTGGACGTTGGCTAATGAACTCTGGACCAAGCTTCTTATTAAGCTTAGCTTGTAGGGTGGCGATTTGCTGAGCTGTGTGCACCGACAAGTCAACATCCGCCTGTTGTGGTATATTTGGGTTGTAACCGCTACCGACAGGTGGCTGGGGTTGTTGGGAGTGGGAATGAGAGTTCGAGAAGGAAGGATACGCGTTAAAGTTGCCGTGCATAGCCGCGTTATAGCTCATTGGGCCAGATATCGCGAGGGTTGGTGGGGTTCGCGCGGTTTGGGAGAAGGACGCGAAGGGAGGGAGCGCAGAGGGGTTAATGAGTCCAGTGTATGAGCCTATGAGGTGGGTCGACAATGCGCTCATCGACCAACAAGGGTGGCGACGCGACGACGAGGCGGAGACAGGGTCCAAACACGTGACGGTTTGTTTTGACCAAGCACTGCCCGAAAAGGCAGACGCACACCTATGGCATATCGAACATAGAGATCGTATTCGCAAGTCCTTTCCCTGCCTGAGCGACGAGATGGGGAAACTCTTGCGACGTGTCGTGCACATATGTTGTCAAGTTCCTGCGAACCCGAATATTCTAAATGGATTTGAACGACATTATGAATGTGAGCAGAACTACAAAAATCTAAGAAACCCAGCAGAATCAAAAATGTGCGACTCATTTGACTACGGAACCCAATTCCTGAGTGCACTCCAACAGCCCTACGCAAGCCATAACTCGTTCCGTCGAATGATGTATTCCTTACCCTTGTTATCGCTACATATTCAAACCTTGCGTGCATGTTGTCGGCATACCACCTCCTTCCTCCGCATTTCATTTCCAGAACCCGCCTCCTTTCTGCATCATTTGCCCGCCACTATACCTCACTCCCATTAGGAATGCAAACTCCAACCCCGAAACCCCCTGGACGAGGCCGTGGTCGCGGTCGCGGTCGTTCGTTTTTTCGTCGTGGGGCATCAACAGCAGCTAGAACGCGTACAGCCCCTGTAACACTTTCTCCACCTGTGCTAAGCTCATATAAGCCAACAAGCGATCCAGACGTAATCCCTTCGTCCACCCAAAACACGGCGCTTTCAAACGTCCGTTTTGCAGACTTTGTGGCTCACGGGAGACTTTCGGCCGACCTGCTAGAGAGGCTCCTACCTTTTGATCGCTGTACCGAAGTGCAGGCCGCGACATTTGATACTATCTTGGACGGAAATGATGTGTAAGTGGTAGCCCTACCTCATGTCCGCCACATCTTCCTTCATATCCCCAATCAAATTGGCACCACACACTCTTATACACAACGTTATCTAGGCTTGCTCGTGCGAAAACGGGGACAGGCAAGACCATCGCTTTCCTTTTACCAACGATTCAACGCCTATTTCAACCATCACCTTCGGCTCCACCCCCATCTATACCGAGAGGTGTACAACGTCCGAGAGGTGCTCAGCCTTACATGGGAGTGCAAGTTCTCGTCCTCTCCCCCACGCGCGAACTAGCTCTGCAAACTCAATCAGTCGCACGGAGCCTATGTACTTCTTCGTCCTGGGGATGCATATCAGTGGTCGGTGGTACTACCTTCAGCACCGATCAAAAGCGCCTCCAAAACGAGAGGGCGGACATGTTGGTCGCGGTGCGTCCATCAACCCACCACCGCTCAAGTACACTTGTCACTTTACTAAGGTACATTGCAGACACCAGGTCGCCTCCTCGACCTACTCCAGAATGGAGATCTCGCACCGCTTCTTTCGAGCCTTCAATGCCTGATCCTTGATGAGGCAGATCGTTTACTTGACCAAGGCTTCCGAAGGGATTTGGAGAAAATCGTAGCGTTCTTGCCTGATCGAACAGTAATCCCTAGGTGCGTCATGCCCGAGGTTCATGGAGGACAATGTTCTGACTTTGACCAACAGGCAAACTCTACTGTTCTCCGCTACTATCCCTAAGGACGTCCGCATGGTTCGCGCTGCCCTCGTGTCTATCATGGCAGACATGGTGACACCCTTTGTAACAGATCGCCAACCTTTATTTGCTCCCGTCGCACAAGTATACTTCCACGGTCACTGAGGAAGAAGAGTCGACACATACTCATGTATCCCAAAAGTACCTCGTTGCACCATTCAAGGATCACCTCTCCATCCTCGCAGCCTTCATCGAGAAGCAGTTGGCCACTATGCGAAAAGAGGAAGGAGAAGATGGAACGATGAAAATCATGGTGTTCTTCCCCACAGCAAGGAGTACTGGTTTCGCTGCCGATCTGGTATGCTCGTAATTTGCCGTGCATAGACCTGCGTCACTAATCGGAACCTCACCGCATTCGTCCTACCTCAGTTTGAGCAATTGACGTTCTCCCACTCGTCACTCAAATTCTTCGAGATTCACTCACGGAGATCACAGAGCCAAAGAGTCTTCGCCACCAGAGAGTTCACAGGTTGCAAAGTTGGAGTTATGTTGACTTCAGATGTGACCGCTAGAGGAATTGATATACCAGACGTAACAGCTGTTGTTCAGCTGGGTATGCCGTCCAATGGAGAGCAGTGTATGTATTTTATGTCCTCGAACGAACAACCCCCGCAGCTGACGCCACCTGTATTTGCGTATAGATATCCATAGATTAGGCCGAACGGCTCGTGCAGGAAAGGAAGGATCGGGGTTACTGGTGCTGGATCCGATGGAGTTGCCGTTCATCGCGTCCAAGGGGATGAAAGAACTACCTCTGGAAGCAACATCTGAGGACGAACTGCTCGGACAGCCTGGCGGGAAGGCGTGGGAGACCAAGATCGAATGGGCGACTGAGAGCGTCGAGCCGGAAGTGAGGGCTGCGTCGTATCGGGTGAGTTAAATTTACCCTACCAGGGTCAACGGAAAAATGCTTATCCTGGCTCACAGGCATGGCTTGGTTTCTATCTAACGTCCATGCGTTTATTGGGGATCAAGGATGACGTGGAGGTCGTGCGCGTCGCCAATGCGTACAGCGAGGAGGTCCTGCGATACGGCCAACAAACGCAACTACAGAGTCTCCCGGCCTTCGAGCGGAAGACGTTGGGGAAAATGGGCTTGAGTCATGAAGCTCAGAGGAGGGTCAATAAGCAAGCACCCCAGCCGAACAATGCGGCTGCAGATCACAAGAGGCAGAGGCGGAGACAGGAGAATAAGACCGTCAGACAATAGTATTTGGTTCAGTTGTGGGAGCGAGAGAGGTTTCGTCCATGCGAAGCGATTCTCGTGTAACTAGATAGAGGCAGAAGAAGGCGGTTTTACAACTTGAACACCATTCCACATCACATATCCATTCTCTGGGTCTCCCTGGGTGAGCGGGATCAGAGTGTTGTCGTCCGGAAACTACAAAAATAAAGATATAATTGGTTCCGGTCGTCCGTCCTTCCTCCCAATTTCTACGAGGGGATTCCCTCTGCTACTCAATACCAAGGCTTATTCGTGTATTCAACGTGTAGCGGTCAGGGTCGCTACCAATATTTGTACAACGCCTTCATGATCAGCGACAATGCTCACCACGACGATACTCTAAAGAGAGACTTCCCAAGTCCTCAGACTTGCGTCTGCTCCCGCGCTCAATACGGTGGTCCCTCCAACCCACTCGACGATATTCACCCCACCTACGCCCGCATTGGGAATCCGGATGGCTTTGTTTTGACCAGGATTGACGACGTTCCAAACGTAGACGTGGGTATCCAGTGAACCAGAAACGAGCCACTCATTGGATGGGTGGAATCGCAAGGCATTGATGCGCGCACTGTGGGATTGGAAGCGAGATTGGTACAGAGCGGGTTTGGGCTGAGCGATGTGTTAAGAAAAAAACACTGTGGCTAACGTTTGACTATCGGCCTACCTGGAGGCCACTCCCTTCGTCAGCATAGATGAAGATTTTTCCACTCGATTCACCCGCTGCTAGCCACTTTCCATCAGGACTGAATGCGACTGCAGTTACTGTACTCTTGTTGTTGTCAAGGATAGCCGCTTCCTTCAATGACGTGCCGTCCCAGGTATACAAATAAAGTTTGTGGTCCTGGGACGACGGTAATTAGTACACATGTCGGGTAGGTGCAAGAATGATTGCGAATAGGGGTGATAGACTTACTTCCCCCCCGACGGCTACCGTCTTCTCATTAACCGCGATGCAGTTGAGGTTTACCTTGAGTGGCAAATCCGCGACCTTCTTCCCAACATTTCCACCAGCATAGACCTCAACACCTTTTGCAGTCACTACGAATACTGTTCCGTCGTCAGTTGACGCCACCCCCTTAGGTTGGCTGTCGGTTGACCCGAAAGTCGGCCTATTCAATAGAATTATTAGAACCGAAATGGAATGTGTATCGAAGAAAGAGGCGGAAAACCCACGAAAATCCGTTCGCCGTGATTTCTCTAATCTTATCGTCAAAACCCACACTCCAAGCGCGTCCACCATCTGCGCCCGCGAGACCGGAAACGAGGTTTGTATGGCCATCTCCATTCACACTCTCCACTCCAGTATCTATTGAGCCAGAAACGATCCTTCCGTCATATGAACCGACGTAGAAGGTGCTTGCAGAGGGGATCAGAGTGGATGCAGTGATCGATTTCGTAGGACCCTGTGGGAAAGATTACTATCGGAGACACTATTGTGTAGTTGAAGGGGCGCGGTATGCGAGCACCGTGACGGAGTCGTTTGTGGATGAGGACATACGCGAATGATTTGCACGGGTCCATCTGTGCTCTCTCGTTTGTCGAAAATGTTCAGGTCACCATTCATGGATAGAGACACGATCTTATCGGCTGCAGTCCACGCGTTTCCTACTTGCTGATCGCCGATCCCAGGTCCGACTGTCCAGGAGAGTACATGCTTCTGGCTGGTCGCATCCCCTGGGCATGCGCGATCAGTGGTACTGCTCGATTATCTGGCATTATCCCAAATGGAGGGCCGAAGTTGCCACCCAATACATGATACTCACATAGTTTGACCGTCCCGTCAGCGCCGGAAGTAATAAACGATCCGCTATCCGGGCTCCACGCCGCAGCAAACTATGTGCACCGGTCATGATCAGGACGCGGTGGCAGTGTTTGGTTTGGGACGCACAACACTGCCTTTATGAGGAGCATCTGTTACTTCGGCCTGAGTATCACCCGTCTTTCCGTCATAGAGGAATATCTTCGAGTCGGACCCGACGCTGACGAAAACGTCACCGCTCGGCGCATACCGAACATCTTGAACAAAGCGGGTATGGTTCTTTATCGTACGCTCGTACTTGAAAGGGACACCTAGAATTCATAAATAGCTCGTACCAGTCCATGTATTGGATCTGATCGATCAATGGGTGAGACATACCCGAGTGAAAGACGATTTGTGAATCATCCGCTGCCGTTACTGCTCGGAATGGGCGCTGGTGACGAATCGAGACGGAATTGATAACCTAGGATAGAAGGTATGAGTAATGGTCCCATAAAAATCAAGATACCTGCCTTGGAATGCCCGGCGATTTCACCCGTAGACGTCCCAGTGTCGAACATGAAAGCAGCTCCAAACCTACGAACAACATGAGCACAGCATAACACTATAGATTGGTCAAGTCAACCCACTTCTCCCTTCCATCGCCCACGGCGATTATCCTTTTACTCTCTCCGTCCCATACTAGATCATTTCTAGGCACGTTCAGGACACCAGGTTATAGTAGGAACCATATCAAATATATGGGTGGATGGTCCAAACGTACATTCGTCCTGTGAGTGCCTTCGTCTCGTGCTTGAGGATGTTCTCCTCACCAACGAGGTCCCACACGCGAACTAATCGGGGAGGATTCAATGCGAATGACTAGTGAGGGCTAAGTAGCCCGAGGTCGACGTACCGTTGCCCATGGCATCGGCGGATGCGCAGTAGTAACCAGTGGGGGAGATTCTTGCAACTGTGGCAGGCTGAATATGACCCGTGTATACAATAACCTTCGATGTGTCCTATCGATCGAGCAGTGGGGCTCGTTGAGAGACATAGGCAAGCTGAAATCGACCTCGATCACTCGATACTAACCAGCAAATCACGGATCTAGGATATCGGATCCGTAATGAGTTCAATCTAGAAGGAAATCTAAGGCGTGACGTACGATAACTGTCTTAGCATTGGTGTATATGAGCTTATCCCCTGATGTCCCAATTTTGGTGCCGACACCCCTCGCTGTTTGGGGATTCGCTGGATGTATGATGCCTTGACATCGCGGAGGGTACGTTAAATATCCGGATGAGCAAAATTACGAAATGGCTACCTCGCTTGTAGGACATAGTAGAGATCAAGCCTCGACTCACCTCAATCACGTACGGAGTGCATGGCTTTCATCTACATATTTGACAAAACTTTCACCGATAGACCGATTGTCGGAATCAGCATCGATAGTCTGAGACCTGAAAAGGGGTAGGCTTTGGGTGCGGCCATTGCTGCGTTCCTTCCAAATCGCGACTTGCAAGATCCAAGCTAAATGACGCGTTGCAGAGAAAAAGGGCTTTTAATCCTTGTGAGTGGCCTGAGTTACCACAACTTGGGTGACTTCGTTGGATTCGCCACTGCGACCCCTGCGACCCCTGCGAATCAAGAATTCCATGGTGCAATTATTAGCGCGCTACAGAAGACAGATATAAGATCCTCTCACTTCTTTATAGTCTACGGAACGTAAAACCGCGCTCTGTGATCTCATTACACACAACCACGTCCGTCCGTCCCGTTCACCCAGGCGCAGACCATGTTGGGCCCATGTGGAGATGGTCAGGCGAAGATAATCTTTGGAGAGTATGGGTTGGTCTCTGCCGTGTTTGACATGTAAGAAGTCGAATTATTCGTAAGGCACCAGGAGGGAATTCACATACTTTATTTTATACACGCGTGTGGGTACGCCGATCTATGCATGGATAGGGAAGAAAGGTACCGAAATGAATCGCACATAACCGCGGCTAGCTAGTTTCATAAAGAGGCCCACTCAAGAAGGAGACTATACACCAGTTCCGTGCTCAAAGCCTGGCGACCCTCTACCAGCACGCTTCCTTCCACCACGTTCCCATCGTCATTACTTCCACAATCCTTTGCACCCCCTCCCAAACTTCTTCCCAACACTCGAATAGTTCCCCAACTGTAGGAAGGGAGAAGAAAGACTAGACCGGGGGGAGCCCCTAACTCTAGAAGCGTGCGTTGCCACTAGGTTACCCAGCTGGTAAGTTGGTGGTAACATCAACTCCCACACCAGCCCATTGCTCTCGCATAACCAGCTACCCTCAGGTTTCGCCTTCGAATCGATCCCGACTCCCGCAAAATAGAACTTCCCGTCTCATCCCGATCATTTATCCATAGTTGGAGTCTATCGTCGTCTGGGTCGATCATGTTCGTTGCTGTCAAGGCATTGCGGGAGAGGAGTCTTCTGCTGCTATTCTTGGAGAATGTGGATTGGTGCGTTTAGTGTAGGTGGGAGCAACGGATGAGGATCGTGGTGCGCTGGTGGCGGAGGCGTAGATGGTTCGAATGCGTCCTCACTCCCCGGATTGGCAGACGTGTGGTAGCGCTAACTTGGCTAGTATGTAACGTGCCAAGTAGTGCATTGATTGCAGAGGAGAACCGTCTTGATCGTCGAATGGTGTACTGTAGTAGCGAGCGATGGGACATTCAAAATACCCACGGGGGACAGACTCGGGTTCCTGGGCTCGAGTGAGAGTTACCGTCTCCACTGGAACAGAAAACTCAGCCAGGGCGTACTACAAATACGACTAAAGTCACCCGAGTTTGCACGCTGCGCGGTGGGTACTCCCGGGGTTAGGCGACATAGGGATAAATGAGTGCTTGGGTCCTTTCTGGTTAAGAGATCTGGTCGGAGGAAGATCGCTCAGCCCTGGTTGCTGTACGCGACTGAGGGCTGAAGAAATTGGCGGCCTTCGTGTATGTGCAGGCGGCAGTGGTGCACCGATCAAAGAACTGTGGACCATCGGGCGCTAAGTGAGATGGGACTGGCCCACACCCGAGTTTCGGCCACGGAAATCTGGGAGGGGTTGAACGGAGGCTGCTGGGCATTCGCTGGAGTTGCACCGGCACGGCTGTACTCAAACGTTAGAAACTACTATGCGACGATCGTAATAGGAAATGCTTACAGCCCGCGGGTGGTAGACCATAGAGGTGTTGAGGGGAATACCGCCTCGGCATCGTCTCTTGTATCTGGATTTTTCCTTTTCAAGGGCGGCTCGATGACAGGATAGCCGTGCGAGTGGCTCCAGCGTGGCCATTAGCGTGTGCGCTTCGAGTCGATTTTCTATTCTGGTCGTTCCATCTCACATTGAAGTGTGAGTACGTCCTTGGGGTGCAAGAAAAGAATCTCCGGGCCGGTGATGCCATACTTCGTGTTGATACCTTTCGAAAGATTGTCGAGTTCCTTCCCGGGGCCTATCCCAACAAAATGGTCCACTCAGGACCCCCAGGCAGCGAAGTCGCCCCAGCTCCGGGGGGTCTGGACAGAAACTGCCAAGTCCTTGTGCGTCGCGGGGAATCCTTCACTCTCCGCGTGAGAATTCAGCTCCTCATTCCATGTCCTCCCGGTCTTCACCAACTCGCAAAGAGGTACCACACCCATTTTCTCTTCCTGGGATCAGTGTAGCGATCTGGCCGTCCCATATGAATCTCCTCCTTAAAGTACTGTGAAGGCAGGTCGGTGCAACGTCAATCTGGATGATATCAAGATTGCCGATAGTCGCTATGGCTAGAAGACGTGAATATTCGAGACCCGTAATAGGCGAAGATGATTTTTTATAGTCAATGAAAAGACTCCTGGTGGTTGCTACGGGTGACGGGTCTAGCCGTGGTCTTCTGGAAGACGCCATTCAGTGGATACCTAGCCGATTCTGAGAGATCGTATCCCAGACACGTGTTATACTGGCTCACCGATGTCGTGGAACTTGAAAGTCTGCAGCCCCTTGTACATTGCTTCCATACCCAACCCTCTCAACATGGAAGTGATAGCCTTTCTGACGACAGGATATACGATGCAAAACTCCTCATCGTGATGCTTGCCATGCATCTCTAGCATATGGAGATTGAGTCCATGATACACGCGTGCTCCATCCGTCTAGCGTGCGCCATCTGTAGAGTCTTGCCCATCTCATAAGCTCTCACTCAGGTACATTCTCCACTCCACCCAGTGGGCTCTCGTCGACCATGCGGAAAGAGCTTCCAGCATAAGTTGGTCCTTGATCTCCATGGCGCAGGTACAATATTTGGTGCCTTCGGTGTTGAATCTCTTTCTTCGTTAGCACTGTGAATGTTTTGATCTCCATAGGAGGGGGAATGAAGCGCTTGACATCAGCATCAACAATCTCGTACACCTCCTGCATATCATTCGCGTTCTCGTTGGCTAAATGCTAATCGTTGTAGTGCTCAGCCGGCTCCGCTTCCCCAACTCAATGGATGGTGACGGAGTCACCCGCTCAGTGAGTTCATAGACGTGACTTTGCACCTGCCCGGCTCCAGGGTCCTGCTGAGCTCCAACAGCCTGGACATAGTCGCCAGAGCAGTCAGATACGGTCTTGGTTCGGTTTTATGTGTTGTCCTACGCCTTGGTGTCCTGAAGGCATGTCCTGGACAGTTACTGATGCAACAGCCGTCTGCGAGAAGGTGTGCTGGGTCGACTCTCCTGCGTTGAAGAATGCTAATGAGGCCGGAATGCTTTTGCGGGCTGCATTGAGTTCTTTGGCGACCTGGTGTCGGGAACTGCCTTACAATGGGGCGGGGGGGTGGAGGGCGCGGGGCTTGCCCGATAGATGATTGGATAGGTAGGCGGTGCAGAGATCGCGGAACCTCAATAATAGCCTACCTAATCTTGCTGGGTACCAAGTGGGGTAGGCGCTTGGCACATGGATGAAAGGTGTTGGGAAGGGGACCCGAGTTTATTGTCGGGCTTGAGAGGGGTGGCAGGATTTCTCGAGTGTTGGACCGGACCAGAAGAATTGAGGGCCGACCCTCGAGCATGATAGTCATAGAACCTATTGGTCTTCCTTAGGAGCTCGGCTCAGAGTGCACAATTTGCGGAGAAGAGGCGACAGAAGGAATCGATTTGGGGTAATCGAGGACGTAACGCATGTTCGGATCGGTGGGCGAGACCCTGCACAAGGCTGGGAGGGTGGTTCGACGATGCCTGACAGGGTGCGAATGGAGATGGCGCCAGTGGCATTTCGTAAGTCGTATTGAACAACGGAAGGAGGACGCATACCATTGGGAAGGCGGTTTCCTGAGTGCATACCAGCGCGAGGGCTTACGGGCGAGACGGTCCCAAGGCGTCAAACTTTGGCTGGCTCACCAGAGTGGGCAGCCACTCATTGACCTGCGCGCTCCTGAGTGCTTTTACGCCATGCGCATAGTTGTCCTGGTCCGGATAACTGAGCAGGAAAAGCCGCCCCAACCAAGCCATTCCCTACTCATAACAGGACCTTCCCCCGCACAGGACCACTCCATTCTCTTAGTCTCCTACCCGAGTCCAGGTATTGCTCGTGCAACGGGGAGCACAATTAAGCCATTCGCTCCCAAAAGGATTTCTCCAACCGGAACCTTTTCTGCATCCAGCATATCCACCAGAGTCGCAAGGCTCCATAATCAGCCACAGGTGACTAGGCATTGCCTAAAGAATGAACGTGACAACATGGGTCAAAAAATGATGAGCCTTTGTTTACCACTTGCGCATGAACTGAAGAAATGAACTGGGTCTTTTTTACACAGCAGGGCAGATAAAACAATCATCGGTAGGAACTTGGGTAGTATTTTACGATACCGCAGCAGGACGGGGTTCGTATTCAAAACGCCCAAAAATCTGCCTCCGTCTCCCTATCATCTGCTGGTTACTTGCTGTGGTATCCTAAGTAATATAGCACATCGACCGGCACTGTGTGCCAAACCGGAGACACACTCCACCCCTACACAGCGTGGATTGCAATCACGTCCAGTTAGGACGCGGACCTCGGCCTTGGACATACTACGCATTTGATAAACGATTTGAACCGAGGATGGATCCAACACTGTCAGCAAAACTTCTTCCATGCTATCGGCACTATTTCGATAACCGGTATCAACATGTGAGTGCCCGTAGAACCCCTAGCTGTTGGATTTTTTTGATTTTGGTGATTGTCTTTCTGTGCTCTTTCTGTGCTCTGTGATACGTCCTTGATTCGTTTATCTTGTATGTTCTCCTATTTTTCTCTGTCTTGTTTACTGAAATCTACCACTCACCGAGCGGGAAGCTTCCCCACGACCGCCTATATTTCCGGTTGACGGAAAATGAAACTTCCAGTTCGAAGGGATAACATGCACTTCTTGTCCCATGATCATTTACAAGGACACCGGTTAAGTACCAAGGACACCGAGAACTAACCGAACTGAGAACCACCCAAACCGAGAACTAAGCAAGACGTTAATATAACAGGAGCGAGCCAGCGCGGAAATGAGCTAGTTCGGAAACTAGCCAGCACAGAAACTAGACTAGCCAGTGATGTAATGTATAGTGATGAGAACACCCAGAGAATGTCCAATTCCAACACTGGTAGCATAGATTTGGCAATAAATAACTTCTTTACATTGCCAAGTACTCAGATTCGTAGTTTGAGCGCCCCCGGCAAGCTAGTTGATACAGTATGGCTGACGGCAGATTGGGCCGCATCACTCACTGAGCACAGGCAAATCCGGTACATTTGGACCAATAAAACAGGGATGAGCTAGAAGACATGGACTAATAGAAATGACTACTATCTAAATCATTGCACTGTCCATCTTCATCTGACCATTCTCCATCACTTTCATTGCATCAGAAATGATTGTTTCATGTTTGACACAGAACAGGGGAGGAGGAGGCTTGATTTGGGTTCCAAAGTTCTTGAAGAGGTGTTTCAGGGTCATTGGACTCATTAAACCACCTGAGCATCACCTTTCTCAGTGTTCTAGCAGGCTGCATGCAGGCCCTGCTGTTCGAACCACAATTGGGGATGGGAGAAAGAATTTGAAGTCTGATGGACATATCTGACAGTTGTGAAAAAATTCTTTTAACATTTTAGATGCCTTGCTGGAGGTTCGTGTCCACCCTACTTGTGTCACAAACTTGGGTGAGGTGATTTTTGCATAGCCACCGACCACAGCTCATGTTGAATGGCAGGACCTCTCAAACATGGGCAGGAAGGAAATTACATGTTTCTCTATATTTGGGACACCTAACAAGCTCTGTACGATGCCTCTAGAGCACATTGCTCGGTGAGTGGTAACTTTCAGTATGCATTTCAAGCCTTCTCATGATTTCACATGCCTTAGGGGTTTGTACTCTAACACTGTCTGAGGTGTGTCTATTCTGTCCCATTGTGACTCTATCACTAGTTTACATTTAATAGGTGATTACAATGCTAGATGTTTGTACTCTAAAACTGTCTAAGTTTATGTTTAATATCCCCCAGACCTAGACTCGACATATTTGTATCTGGGATGGTGACCAAACGGACTGCAGAGAAGGACAGTAAATAAGATTCAGATTTAATTCATACTCTCGACACTAGCCCATAACCTAAGCACAAATATTCAACCTTCCACCATCAGCTCGCTGAAATGTACCTTTTGAATACTTTGAATGCCACCCACAAATCCCTTTAAACTGCTGGCACTCTGGGGGGGTCTTGTGTGTTCAGGAAATCAGTCTATCATGCGAATCAACTCTCTTAATTGGAGATCTTTGGAAATTTCATGGCAGGTTACAGGTGTTGAGTGAGCATGACTCAATGTCATGTCTCTGTGATTGTTGTTTGGTCCCTGTTCTGTATATATAGTGCAAGGTGGTTGCCTATATATATACAGTGGTGTACCACCCACCAGATGGTACCATCTAGCGAGCCACGGACGACGGGAGGTAGTTGATGAGCCAAAAACCTCGCTATTTTATGTAATTAAACCTAAAACGATTTTTGAAATATATGCTGGGTTGTTGCTTTGCCTGGATCGTCCGCAATGTCCATTGGACACAGAAATAGTGAGATTTGAGAGCTTAGGTCGCATTTCTGGGCTGGTATCCACACGGGAACCTACCTTGCTCTGTCAGACATACGAAATATCATTAAGGAACCCATGTATTCATTTTGTAGCCTTCCTGTTGAGTGGCGAGCCCAGAAAACAAGGAAACAGCTAGGTTTATGAGCAGCAGCTGCCCCAGGCATTGTTGACAATGCCAGGCCAAATCCCAGAAGCTGTGAAGAAACAAAACAACCTTGAAGAACATGAATCAGCCATAAAAAAGGCTATGGAGGAGTATCTGGCAACCCAACAGCTACAGTTGGC
>Ga0307515_10003813_pt1 | contig 31528 bp, 29 predicted proteins | sample 17_EM_MG_FD_194513 | JGI IMG/M metagenome (GOLD analysis project Ga0307515, IMG submission 194513) | Populus trichocarpa ectomycorrhiza microbial communities from riparian zone in the Pacific Northwest, United States - 17_EM | ecosystem: Host-associated > Plants > Roots > Unclassified | place...
TTTGCGCGTAAATTCTCGCGAAGGGGTCGTTTGGCACAAGTGATTGAGGGCCGGAACGCGGGGAAGACATTGCTGAGGACGTGGACGCTGTTGAGGGGGGAGGCGATGGAAACGTGCTCGAAGGGGTTGGTGGCTGTAGTGTGAGTCAATCGTTGTTAGAATCCGATTCGCTGAATTCAGCCGCAGCGGATTCGAGAGTTGAAGTCGCGACGGTTCGAGATACGCTGCACTCGTCGCCGTCGTCTGAAGAGACTGGAGAAAGGCGATCAAAGTGTGAATAGTGAGGCGTGTTGGTGGTGAGAAAGAGCTGAGAGGTTTAGCAGGAAGTAATGGTGCTTGAGGAAAGCAGGGTTTGGTTTCTTGGCGAATGTTTGGCACTTTACCCCAGCACAAAGAAGCGCCACGTGGGAACGCGACGATCTCGGAAGTATAATCTATTCCCCGAGAACTCTAGCACAAGCCAACTCCAAGCAACATGACCATTGCTTCGCCTAATACCACTTAACGTCCGTCCGAGGTGTACCTCGAAGCAATTCCGATAAACACACGCCAATCCCTAGCTGCCTGACATCAGCAAAATGTATTTTGGTCACTGGGAGCCTCTGGGAGTGTCTGAGAGTTGTCGGACAAGAATCCCAGGGTGGTCAAATCCCAGAGTTTACTGGACCGATGCAGTGGCCTTCAGGTGCACCTGGGAGCACCTGGGAGCGCCGGCGACAAGTCTGGGAGCGCCGACCACAAGCCTGGGAGCACCGGCGACAAGCCTGGGAGCGCCGACCACAAGCCTGGGAGCACGTTGAATCACTGTAGAGCAGTCTGGGAAAAACATCTTCTTTGGGAACGCTGCAGGAGCGCCTGGAAATCATAGCTACTACTTATCGTTCAAAACTAATGTATTCAGTTTGTATTCTCATCTATGTATCTATGTATCTATATGGCTACCCATCTACACACGGTAATCTGGACTGGCTGCAGGCGGTGCTTGAGAGCAATTCGAGGTGCGCCTGAAAATGACAATCGAGTAAACTTAGAGATACACTCCGAGGCCGTGATCGAGCGAGTTTGGAGATGCATTTAGAGGCGGTAATCGAGCGTATTTGGAGATATACTTGGAGGCCGTGATCGAGTGAACTTAGAGATGCACTCCGAGGCTGTGATCGAGCGAGTTTGGAGATGCACTTGGAGGCCGTGATCGTGCGAACTTGGAGGCCGGATCGAGCGAGTTTGGAGATGCACTTGGAGGCCATGATCGAGCGAGATTGGAGGAGTACTTGGAGGCGGTCAATCTGGAGGCGGTAGTTCGGGAGGGAGGCGCGACGGGAGCTGAGACTCTATTCATTGGTTAACTCGTAATTGCGGGAATGTAGAGAATTGGTAAAGTACCGTAACATTTGGGTGTATCCGGTTTATTTATTACGCCGCAGTAGATATATGTAGCCCAGAGGGTAGCCTCAGTGTATCGGCGACTTCCTTTCAGGTCATATAGTAACACAAGCAAAAACAAGAGGCAGAATTATTAATATTTTTGCTCTCGCCCATATATCGCGATATCATGAGGTTTCCACCACAGGAGTCACTCCTCCTCCTCCAGCAACCCAACTCCCGCCCATGACACTCACTCCTCCTACTCCTCCTCTATAGACTTAGCTACTCACTTGTAATCAGTTCTACTTTCACTACCCAATTTCCAATTTCACGTGATTAAAGAGCCGCTTCGAACCTTCGATCAAACTTCAGAGCATTTTGCCGAGCGAGAGCGAAGCCTCAGTGTAGTGTTACTGGACGCCAGACCCGTTGACCTTACCCGCCCACTCTGCCAGCCGTACCAGCTCCTTTGCAACTCCCCAGCTCCAGGGCGAATAAAAGACCGCATTGACTCTACGAATAAACCAGGTACGGACAGATAACATGGTAGCCACTTGGACCAGATCATACGGTATTCTCTATGAATCTAGAGTATAGATAACTCCACCAAATGTAGCTGCAGGTTGCATACAAACAAAGAGCAAATGCGGCGAATTTCCTCTCACCGATTAGCTGGTGACTAGAAAACTAACTGGAGAAACACTATCTATTTCTGCGAATGAACACTCTGCTTGAAAACAACTAAAGAAAAGTAGCACCTTCACTGATAGGATTGCAGAAAATCGTACCTAAAGCCTTCGGGTCAGTTAAGTACTCGTCCATTCATGCTAGACGCACACACGCGAATCATTGGGGTTTACTGCTTGGGAGCGGTCATTGGAGACGAGCAGTGCAAGAAGGCATGCTAGATGGGGATATTTAGTTGTAGAGAATTAAAATACTGTCATTATCAACGAAAAATCAAAGAAATCGGCGGGTAGTACAAGAAACACAGAAGATGCTACCCTGAGTTGTCTGCACAGTGTGCTCAAAGAAATAGGCTAGGTTTGACCAGCAGGCGATCGATGATCCAGATGACGAAAAGGTAAAAGGGGCTCAGAAGCACAGTTTGGCATAACTGAAACAATTATAACTGGAATAACAAAAGATGCTTTGGATGGGCAAGTATTCAGAGCTGACGATATCGCGATGCCTGAAGGGGATGTGTAGATATGATAGGGTAGATGGGTTGGATTGGATGTAACGCACAGAAGAACTCCCGCATGTACACCTGCCATACTTCCAATTGGAATCTTACCAGGCACATCGAAATGGGTCTCTTGGCCGATAGTTACACATGTGTGAGGCCGCGAAAAGCCCGAAAGACGACTCGATGAATCACGAACACTGCATGAAGTCTCACAAGGTCCTTAACTACTTAAGTAAGTACCTGCACCATGTAACTGGCCTATACCTCACCGTACAGTGGCGATTTCGCTCCGCAATAAAGTCAGGACGAAGTTAGTTCTTTAGTACCATAGTGAAGTTAGTCCTTTGAGACGAAGTTAGTGCTTTCGAGCGGTTACGGGGTTGGTCCTTTGAATCGCTGCTGCTGGACGCACCGACCAGCAGTGGTGACAGACGGATGATATCATGGCATTTATTGATCCATCCGGATAAACCTTATCTACACAACTATACAGCCCAAACCTTATCTCCACTTCAACCAAACGCCCGCCAGTGCACTGCCACCACTACCACCACCATAATTGCTACCCGATCTCACGATATCTTATAACCATCTTATAACCATAATATTGAAATTTTCATCCACCAGTCTTGTAGCAACAATGCAGATTTCTGACTTAGTTTTGCCTACGCTTAGTTTCATGGAATGCAGAGCCACGTGCAAACATTCAAGGTTGGCTCTGCTAGTGATCATTCATAGCTGCGCCAGTGATGGATATGGTGGCGATGGTGATGGTACGTACCAGCGACAGTTGAAAATTTAAGCCCAAGTCAACAGGTCAGCAGCGACGTCAGCATAATCCAAGCTAAGTCGGCTGGGCATCACTGTACCTACCTAAATTAAGTCATCTAAACGTAAACTATACTTCCAACGGTATCGCGAGGTGCCTGCACCCGGCCTGTGCTTGGTGCCGCTGCCAGTAGCGTCATTCAAGTTCAGTCGCCACTGTGCTGCCGGACGACCTTATCCTGAGAACACAACTGCGGAACTTCAGAAATGCGGAACCACGGGACTTCAGAACTGCGGAAGTGTCCAAAGGAAAACCTCGCTTGGAAGCACGCATTCTTTTCAAGTTTCATACGGTACTTTATGCAGCTGGGACTTTCCAAACCTCGCCAAATACAACCCGCATTTCATCGCAAGAAGTCGTCATAGTGCTGGGGGAACAGTGTTTCATGGTTTGCCTAAGCCTTGGAAGGATGATGGCTTTTAATGAACAGATTATTAATTTTTCACATTGGCCAAAAGCCACTAAGTCTATTTGAGTGGAAGGCTCAGTGCATTGGCTATAATCGACTAGAGACGATGAGTTAGTGTGCCAGTTTATATGTCCTGTCTTAGTCAATAGACGTGGCGGCCATCATGACCTTTGCGATACGCACCATTGCATACCCCAGTGAATGGATCAATTTGGTTGTGAGGAGTGCGTGGAGTAAAAATGGTGCGTTACATTAAATGGGCGAATGAGTGAGCGTTGCATTTGCAGCGATATATTTACAATTTGCTGTCTGCATCATGTTTGCATGACGCAACGCCTTGCGAGAATGAATTGAGGGTAGGATCTGGATCAAGGTGTTTTTGGGGCGGTGCCCTTGAGGCGGAGATAGGTTCACACCGATGGTCATGGCTCCATTGTAGTGACCTTTTACGGAGTCGATTAGTGACCATCGGTATCATAATTCAAAAGCGACCGCCAAAGTTCCAAGTTAACAACCTATTGAGACATAGTTAATAATATCTCAAGCCGCTAACCATATAACTGGCCACCGTATGTCGCAATAGGTAATTTTTGAAGCCATTGACAGCGTGTGGCGAGTGTAACAATTAAGTTCAACCATAACTAACATAGTATAAATACAACTATGCTTCTAGGCCTAGGTATACAATTTCCTTCTCCAATGCTGCTTGATCATAGACCAGATCTAACTCTTGAACTGTAGTCTCAGGCTGTGTGCTACTTAGCGACTCCCACTTCCACGAACCGCTAGAATGAGACGTGTGACAGAACTGCCTTCCCAAGCTCTGTCTCCAGGAATTCGGCTGCTGCTTTCTTTATAAACTAACAAAGTAGCTTCATGTTGAGAGGTCTCGGTTAGTATCTACAAAGGCTTTCCTCAGATGGCAGCATCTGCACTAGTGCTAGTTCTCATCCACAACTGCTCTCAATTGCATGCGATAAGAAAAGAAAGGCTCGGAAAATAGTTGTGCAATAGAGGCACACCATTGTAGTGTTTCGGTAGGTAAGTTTCATCAGGGTCTACGAGGGTTAGTAAATATAAAGCTTGGAGACAATTCACAATATGCCTAGAGTCCTGGATTATTTCGAAGAAACACAGCTATATGGTTAATGGCTTGGGCAGTTGTTAACTAATGTTACAGTAGCTTGAGATATTGTTAGCTTGGAACTTTGGTGGTCGCTCTCGAATTATCATATCGGTGGTCACTAATCGACTCCGTAACCTTTGTCATTGCGGGGTATTGGATTAGTTGCCTACCCAGCTCGGGACTTGCTTTGTTATTTAGTTCTAATTCGCTTGATTTGAATCCAAGTTATTTCTTATAGAATGAGAGAATGAGCTGTGATCACCTATTGTCTGAGCCCAGGCCAGAGTCCGCCTCGACGTTGCCAAATGCTTGGGAACCGTGGTTAGGGCTGTATTGCTGCCCATAAATCACTGACATACGAGAAAGATTAATTATACAAGTTAAAGGACTATTTTAAGTCTACTACCGGTATTGGGTGCCCGAAGGTTCTGCGCAATTGGTGTTTAGCACGAGGCGAGATGTCTCGGGACTGGTGAGCTCTTCAAGGCCATGAGACGAGATATCTTGGGGGACTCAAATCTTCTCGCCGGTTGAGTTGACCATGCTCAGTTTTTGACACAATGAATTGTACCAATAGTGGTGATTGGGATGTTGAAGTCTATCACCAGTCACCAGCGCCCTTCTGAAGTCTGCGGTTCCACGGTATCAAGACCCTTGCTTCGCTTCGGACTGAACTGCACTCGGTGCCCTGAGATGGACTGGGCTAAATACCTAGTTATTATTCACTTGTCATCACCACCCATCTAAACAGATTTGTGGCCACCACCTGAGCGTCGAAGCCGTTGTGGGGAGTACCGTATGGGGAGCTGGGATGTGTTATATGCATGATCTCAGGACAGCTGAAAGTAATATTCGTAAAGCGTGGACAAATCATTTTCAGACGAAGACATAATGTCAGATAAATATTTCCCGCTAGCGCTACTATCCATTTTCAAATCAGAATAGACAAAATCTGTGTCACTAGCTATAGTCTACAGTGCGAGTAGTTGGATAGGTACGCTATAGCTCGAATTGGGTACCTCTGGGTGCTTGATTGGTGTGAGGCGTCACTTTCCGTAGGGTTTTCCGGCTAACTTCAATATCTTGTTTATGTTCCGACCCATACGCCAAATTTTCCTGTTGACCAATAGGTCGACCCATAAGCTAACTCGTCATCTTAGTAAATAGGTCAACCGATATGCCAACCGACCGAGGTGCCAAGTAAGAGGTTGGGAAGGTGGTGTGAAGCACTATTTCTGTCAACTTTTGAACTTTTGGATTATCATAACTGTCCTACTTTTTCATCACAGTGACTAACTTGTGGTTCTAACTCTACAAGAAATTATATCAACTACAAAAATGACTTCTTTCGCTCTCATTACCATCCCCACTAGCACCTCAACTAGGTTCACCCCAACTATCTACATCAGCTGCGTCTGGTGCTAGTTATACTGCCTTCTAGATCAATGAAGGATTTTGTAAATACATAGTTTGCTAGGAGTTCTTCGCGAACTTTAAAAGTAATGCAGCAACAAAGACCTCGTTCAGTACTGGAAAAGTTAGCAAGTACAAAATTAGTTGGTTTTTCTGAAGGAGAAGCCGAATGCCCTGAAGGAGCAATGCGAGTCATCCTGTTGGCAAGTAAGTTGACCCATAGGCCAAAGAGTTGCCCGCTTTGCCAATGGATAGACCAATGGGTTGACTGCTTTGCCTATAGGTCGACCCATTGGCCAACGGGAAAATTTGGCGTATGGATCGGAAAATTTATAAATGAGTGTTTGCTGGCGTTTTGCACCGCCTTGGGCGGCGATGACTGCTTGGGCTTTTGCAAGAGCATGCTTTGTATCCCGGGATATCGCAGGGGACGTAATCCTCGCATTCCTCTCTAGAAACGTCACCAGTTTTAGCTGCAGCTTCGGCGATGCCGGCTGCGAATAAGACCCGGCAGGTATTGTAGAACGAGGTCGAAGAGACAATTGACACAATCACCGCTTTCTCAGTGCCTTTTTAACCAGAAATAGGGACGGTGGGTTGCAGCCATCGTCTCTGTAGCGTAGTAGTCCCTGTGCAGCTTTGATCGATCATGTTGTGGAGTTCACCTGAAAGAAGTCGTATCTGTCAAATGACCCCCTCGTAGCCGCACGTGTTCCAAGCAACACTTCCGGCTGCGGCTGTTAGATTCATATACCGTAATTTTCAGAAAAAAACTTGTGAGCAATCGATCTAACGTATATGTCGTCCACTTTTTCCAGGCGTCTTGATATCGTAATGTGGCTCATGCATGCATGGCTACCTCTGATATAGGTTGCTGCTTAACCTAGGATGATCTAATATTTCTTGTTTTAGTTTAACTCTTACCAGGTGCCGTTTAGGGCTGGGAGGACATATGATATTCCAGACAAAGCTAACGATATTTGAGAATAGAGTCGATGTGTCTTAGAGAGAAGGGTGTCGACTCTAGGCATGCATGGACGTGGGGTGTGTTGCGAAGGTTGCTAACGTAAGCCAATACGAAACGAAGCATATGTGACTGCTATACCTTTGAGCACCCTATCGATCGTGTTATTCGGATCATTGAACGGGAAAAAAATATCTTATGTATTGGGGCAGGTCAAGGAGGAACGGTGAATATAAGCTGAAGGTGGTTGAACATAACAAAAGCCGTCACAGGAAGCTCAAATATGTAGTGATATCGCATGTATAAGATAATATCATCCCAACCTACATAGTTTTATCGCTTGGTATTTATCGCTGACTGTTGGTTTTTCTGTAGTTGGTCCGATGAATTGGGTAACCCTGAAATAATGCACTTCCTAAATACTACTTTGACCATATTCAGCGAATAGTCACTAGAGGTTGAAGATGATGCAATCAAGAATTCTGCAGTTTGGGCGAGCTTATATATGCCGTACGGTACGGCTACCCTTGGTGTGTTATTTAATAGACAATTCATTTATCGGACTATATGTATTCATTACTTTTTGCAGTAGCGAGATAGATTGCAGGGTATGTATGTAGCGATTCTTATAGCAAATGAGTTCGCGATCGGCGCAAGGATTGGTTTACCCATGTACTACATCATGCTATTATCATGTCTTCTTGGGAATTGTAACATTCATCCTAAGAACTTACTCGCAAAACCCTCCGTGAAAGCTATCGAGTCTCGCTCATATCGCTGCTGAAGGCTATACGGTCTTGGTTTTTCTGCCTTTGATGGATTTCACGATGGCCAAAAAGGATGCAAATCACAGACAATAGGTGGGGACGTCAGCGGTTATGAATAATAGATACATTCTAGATAAATTGTTCACCAATTCCGTCCCCAATCCTCCATACCGCAGGAACAAGGGCGCCCGCGCGGCCTCCTGCTTACCACCAGAATATAAGGAAAGACAAGAAAGTAACATAAACCCCCCAAAAATAAACACCATCTATAGCACTATAACGCCTGGAGACTTCATTTTCCCCGGTGATTTCATCATACCAACCATAAATTGACACCCCCTTATAATAGACTTCCGCAATTGTCTCGCAGGCAACTCTCTCACTATAGTAGTTGCTTGTATCTCCACTAGTATCTGCTTCGTTTTCACCACTATCATCACCTCCACTGCTATCGTAGCCATCTATGAGCAAATTGATAAATGTAAGAATCCCTTCAGCAGTTTCATTGAGGATGCTGGGAAGTGAATTTTTATGGTAGGTATGTGTATTATCTTTGCCGTTACAAACACCATCCATATCGTTTTTGAATTGTGTATTGATTCTTTCGCGGGCGTCCTCGGTGAAGCGTCCTTGACGCTTGTAGTTTCGGGTACCGAAATCGTGTCTTTGGCAGCTCGCCGTAAAATCGAAGCCCAGTGGCTTATCCGCAACCTTAGTGCACCCGTCACTGCTGAAGTCAAGCGTGGAATTCTTTGTCGTCAGTGTCTCGTTCCTCGCTTTCAGAAATGTCGCTATATCAGAACTAAAAATGAGGCGGTCTGTTGTGTCTCTGTCGGTTTCGGCGGCGGCGGTAGTGAAGTTGACTATGGGTAAAAGGAGTATAATGAGCATGGAGGCCCTCGTCATTGTTTTCAGCAGCGTTGCTCGTTTCGGGGTTTACGTTGGGCGATGTTAGATCGATCGAACAGCGAGTGGATGACCTTAGACATAAGATATCCTTTAGCATGAAAGGAACATCAACATATATAGGGGATAGACATCTGGAGATCATCGGAAGACGGCGGGCTGTGTTGACTTTAGCGAGGTAATACTCCGGTTTGTGGTTACTGGGTAGGTTTTGCACAGCATGATGAGGTTAATGGGAGAGGAAGGAACTGCTCGCTCAGAGCAAGAAGGTACTTAGGTATGTAGAGAGATAGCTAACTTATCGTCGAGTTTTCCCAGCTCTTTCTTCCGTCTTCTTCTCAGCTCTCGCGCCTCACCCATAGTGTCCCGCGAACCTGGTCTCCAATAGGTGGACAAATGCTTCATAACAAGGCTGGTATGTACACATTAGAAGGATGCGTATATTTTAGAAACAGGTAGGGGAGGGATTGTTCAAGGAGAGAGTAGAAGACTCAAGTCACTATTTACCAGCCATTAGCTCGCTCACTAAATCAGCCTACATTTGCGTCCACAGTAGAGGCGCGAACCAGCGGGAGCGGGGGAGGGGAGCGGAGGGATGTAACAAATCTACAGGTTTGACGAATTTTGGCCTGTGACTGGTACTTGGCGATGTCAAGGTGGTTTCATCTTGTAACTGCCGAATAACAACAACTTTTGTGTGGCCTCTAATTGAGTATGTTTTAGATTTACTGTGTTCTCAAGAGTTCATGATACTTGACCCCAGACTGTCACATACCTTACCGGCCGAAAGGGAAACCCATCAGTAGGATGTGTACTAGTAAGCTGGGAATTATGGCCGTTCGTAAGTACTTAAGACGTATAGATTATTGGGGAATCTCTTGACTTTTTTCGAGACACGATAAAATTCTTCCATTCATGGGTCCCCTCAAGAGATCACAACAGTTGCAAGGCGCAGTGGTAGCGTGCATAAGTAAGCCTTGTGGCTCAGTCTCTTCGCCATAGTTCATTTTTCATGCGTCTTCTATCAATATGCGTTTACGTGAGTATGTACTTTCCCTTTTGCACAGTATTTACTCGCATGTTCCAGACGACTTTTTACTTCAAGTGATACTAGGGATGGGGTTCAAATATCTCTGGCATTGGGGTCATTTTCTTAATAACGGCGGGTGGATGCTTTATACCAGGTTCCTATAAATATTGGCAACCCTAACCTCATGACGCGGCAAACAACGTCATAATCCTAAAAGTAGGGAAAGACAATAAAATTGAGCTTTTAGCAAAAATAGCAACTCCGTGACTCGGTCTCTAGTTTGATTTGTAAATCTCAGGGACGGAATGAGCATCCCACATCAGAACAAGTAGCAAACTGCCGCATTTGACCTGAGGTTTTGCGATCAAAAGCCACCAACGGGAGCACAAAAAGCTGAAACGCTCCGCTTGGATTTCCAATTCAGCACCAACCCAATGGGAGCTGTCATAACAGCCATCAACTTCAACTCCCTCCGACTCCCTCCGACTTTGGCCAGCTTGATTTCGGGCTGCGTCCCGACTATGGATGACTTAAACTTCTAGGTCGAAGCGGCAAGGCTGTCCAGGCGGAGAGGGCTTATTCCAGACGTTAGAGGAGCAAACTTGCGAGCGAATAAAACTCTTGGAACGAGACTGAAATGCGTCAATTTTTACTGAGCCTAACAAAGTACATTAAATGAAAACCACACAGCTTGCTGAATGTAAGAAATATCATTTTCTCATATCCACCCTGAAAACACGCGTTTAACGATATATGAAAATCCCTTCTAGAAAACTGCAAAGTTCGTCCAACTAACCATCCTAAATGCCGAGGCACTTGGGTTCCTCAAAGAAGCAAAGGATTCGCCAACCAAATACAACCTCGCCACGGCGCTCACAACTACGGCGGCTACCCAAAAAGCCGTAAATAGCCATTTCCAATGCTTAAGCTGGAAGACCCTCTGCTTAATAACACTATCCTGAGTTAGACAGCTGATACAGGAGACGAAAACACAGCCTAAAACACAGCCTACACATCCTACGGCTGTGGAACATAATGCCGCTAGCCACAGTTTCTTTTCCATCGGAGTAGGGAAATGGCCGGCCATCACTGCCCAAACGTGTAACCCTCCATAAACCGAGTTGGCCACTGACATGATAAGGAATTCCCACCGGTAATGACTAAAGTGACTCCCCAACCGATGGTGTACTTTCCATATGTAATTCGGGAAGTTAAATAAATCCCGAGGTTCTCCTCCGTCAAGTTTCATCAAGGCTAGTTTCGTTTGACCCACACGTTCGGTAAAAAACTCTAAAGGTAGGTGCGAACTGTTTCCCCTTTCGAGTTCAGGAGAATTGTTCTCTTTAAGATTCGGAAATTGCTGAAGGAATTTGCAATCCCTTATGACGTAGGAATCCATCCTATCTGGCAGGCTGCCAGTGTCCTTAAATTCTGCACTGGCCTCTTCACTTTGCGTGTCTCCCTTCTGCGTCTTCACTGTCACATCCGCCCTTGAATCGCGCTTCCTCGGTTTTTTCGGTTTCAGTTCGACAGGGTGTTCAATATCGAAGGGTTTATTGAACCATATCACATAAGTCATTAAGGCGCACACCGCATGTATGACCGTATGCGTTTCCAACAGCAACACACTCAAACCAGCATCGTACCGACAGATAATTTGGATAACCATCTTTATAACCTGAAATACCACCAGACACTTTGCTAGACTGCTTGCTCTGTTCTTGTCGTCTACTCGCATGGCTAGCTCCTCTGCCGTCAGATTCAGGTGTGGGCAGATGGAGTATACACCGTCTAGTGTCAGAGTCTTGAGTCCTTCGTGGTCCCTGATGGCGAAGCCTCCCATCAAAGCAAAATACCCAAGCTGCGGCCTTGTACTCCATTTATCAGCGTCGGGGGTTCCTTTCTGGTCATGTCCGGACCTTCCATGTTCTTTGCCCCTCGAGGCCTGCCCCGGCCCGCTCACCCCCTGACTACGTTCCTGGTCGATCGATTTGTCGATCGATTTACATATCCGTGAAGCTATATTTCTTTCGAATAGCGCAAAAATGAGTAAAACTTCGGGGAAAATGATGATGATCACACTCCAACGAGCTTTCCGGAGCCAACGCCTGAGGGTGTCGATGCATTTAGTAACCCGTCCGCCGGATTCCTTTTTCGGTTCGATATTGGCATGAAATGCCGTCCATACGCATAGAAACAAAGTGAAGATGCAATTGAGGAGGATACTGATGGTGCCACGTATTCTTGGCTGACCGATAAAGGAATCCGTGTACGTAATACGGTTGTCCCAAGAGACATTGGTACGTCGAATTGTCATCACGATCTCGCAGGGAGGCCCAGTGATTGAAAGGTTGAGTTGACCGGAGGCAGCATCAAAGACGGGGCTGGAGACCCGAGATTCGTTGGAACTGAATAAGTTGAATATGTATTTGGATTTTTCGGAGGGTGTATGGAACTTTTCCTGCCTAAACTGCATCGGACCAGATTCTATCAGGCTGAAAGCCTGAAACAGTACAAGAATAAAGAAAAGCTTGGAGGGGATCTATAACGATTAGCTGTGCTTGCCGCCTTGATTAAGGAGAAGCTACCATCGCTGGTTCCGTAAAAAAAAGACTCAATATGATAGGTTAGGTCTGTTCGGTATTTTCCTTATCACTAAAAATATCGGCTTCTGAGATCAGGAAGAGAGGATTGGAAACTATTGTCAGATGAAAGCTGCCTCGTAAACATGCAATTCTCTGGCTTTAAATACCACCAGTACACCCCAATATGTATAGTATGATTCCCCACATTCACGGTGGAGAATCTCGATGATTTGGCGAACTATGGCGGTCACGTCGCAGCTTTAGCTTAGTTTGACGAGGAATGAAGGCTGTCATATTTACCAGTGAGAAGACTCATTGCTCATGTCTTCTGCAGGAGGAGACGATGGTGTCGGGATGTTTTCCCTATACGGTATCCGTATACGTGTGTAAGTATGGAAGGCTGGCAACATTTGCTGCATGTAGGTGTAATTGATAGGCCTTGACGGCGTCACCGAGATAGTGATATCCACAAGGCCGCTAGATTGCTGGCTTTTATTTGCTTTGTTTTAATCATACTTTATTTACTCTATCTAGAGTATGGCAGTGCCCGATTTCCTCCCCTACCCCTACCTTCTACCCATTTCCAGGTTGCAGGCTCGTAATACCAACTACAGCTGTGGAAGTGGCCTACTAATTGCTGTTCTCCTAGGTGGTGGCGGTGAAAGAGTGTAATGATCGTGAATGGTGACCGTTAGTTGTCTTGTCGGCGGTGCTTGAGAAACGTTATCAGGTCTGGAATGAATGTGCTTACTCCACAATACCTGCAGAACACCTCTCTCTATGTTACACGTGTGATTTCCAAACGTAAACAAAGCGGCAGAACAATGCCGCCCCATGAGGCAGACCGTCCGTCACACAATCGCTCCTATAGGTGTTATTTAACCAATAGCAGTCAACTTCAAGGATTCATAGGTATTCCATCCGGATCATGTAAGTTTCATTCTATGCAGGTTGCTTGCAAGGCAGCAATGATAACTAGAGGTCGCGGAGCTAGCAGTATCGGGGTGCCACTTGGAGACCGGGCAGGCTATCGTTTTGAAAGGGTGCTGATAGAGGCATGCCGAATAACGTTGTGCGGCGGGATCTCACCTACTCGGACACAATGAAAACACTCTAGTAACTGGAATAGAGTACTTACTCACAATGGATTTAAATGTTTAATGTAACTTGAGGGTTTGTTATGGCTGCAGCAGTCGATGTGGTGACGATTGCTTGAGTGCTCGAATGCGGTCGAGTGCGGAGACGATGTTACACAGTAACCCATTCGACGTAGAAAAAGCATTCATCACTCGCAGTATACCAAGTGAAACAACTATCGAGATCGGTCGTACAACCTACATCCACCTGATTTAAATCGAGCGGCCAAGTTTTTCTTGGGTTTTTAATTGACTCAGTAAACTGTGATTGGGGGGAGGTGGTTTGTCGTGCTGAAGAAAAACATCAGTCGCTATCTACCGCCTTAAGCAGAACATTACCACTTAGCTAACTAACTGAATCCTTCTCATAGGCTCAATTATATCTACTTAGCTCGGTTTCGAAGATGTGTCGAAAGTACTCCAGTAGGTAACAGGTACTGTGATGGAAGGTGCTGTATTCCGCACTATATGCATGGGAATGAATTGACTACACTCTCTCTGTGATCACGGCTACTGGACGCGCCAGCATGTAGTTAAATGTGCTGTTGCCACCTCCAAGTACAAAGCATACAGTAAGCTTTTGTACCTGGCGCTTGATCATTGTTCGCTCTACTACGTGATGGTGAAGTGTAAGCAGGTAGCCAGACGTGTATTTCGGGTATCCCCAATTGAGCAAATGCGGTCGCAGATGTTGTTGGAAATTTGTCGACCCCCGCGCATGGTAGCCGGCTACAGAATATGTATATAGAGCAAGCAGTAGATAGCAAGAAACATCATCGCTTCTACAGCTATTCAACGCCACCTTTCCTCTTGTTGCCGGGTTTATACGGATGTCACGGTCTGAATCTAGCGCGGAATCATCTCATCTGCAGATGGGGTGTGTTCCGGGTATGTGGCGCTCCATACGCGAATCCTCAGACGGGGTCGGTGCTCTATATCTCCTCATAACCTACTGTAGTGACTGAGTGAAGTCCAGATGTTCAGTAGACATTAACGGGCCCAGCACTGTCTTCTCTCGTACAGTCTCTCATACCCACCAAGGTTCCAAAACTATCTCTCTTACCTAGTCTGTAGGTTTCGAGGAGTTATAAGAGTAAACTGGTGGTAGGCACAGCATCACATAAACTAAACATTAGAGCAATTAGTTATTGGCTTCATTGAGAGTTGAGCTCATACTTTCCTAGGTATCATCTGGAGACCTCATTAAGGGAAGCGCCAGCGGGGCCACAGTTTAACAATCTGAAACAAAAGCTTCTGACAGCTTCGGTCAAAAACGATTCCTACTCTAAGTGTAAGCCACGATATCCCTCTTGGCCATCCGCCGATTTCGCGCAAGAAACTGATCATCAGACCATCGAGACATATACCGTTCTGTAGCTCTTAGCAAGCGAAATTAAGCACAAGCGCGACGAATATACTAAGTATTGCCACTTTGCTCTCCCCTAGACGAAGGATGTAGTCTTAATTGCGTTATCACGTACGAATTAGAAAACAACTTGTGAGTAACCAACCTAACCTATGTGTCGTACGCCCTTTCCAGGTGTCATGATATCGTAATGTGGCTGATCCGCATTCATATGTCGATATTTCGCCGAGACATCCTTTGTACTTCACAACCCCACTTTTGAGGATACACGACCCTAAACGTTCCCCTTCTTGTGATTCTACGTATTGCATATAATTTGACATAACCTCTCAGCTGCGATGAAATGAGATCGTTGACACAGCTGCACCTTCCTCGAAGTGCAGTAAAGCAACATCTGCGGTATTCTCGCATGCACCAAAACGTTGACCAGGGCAGTCACCCTGCTATTCAGCCGCCAGTACCCACAACGCTCAGTCGCAACTTGCGCGACAGCGTCTCCGACGACAACGGCCCCCATGTCCAACCGGCAGCGCCTAGCCCAGCCCCCAGCGTCTGACAAGCAAAGCGAAGCGAAAGAAACAGGCGAGCGGGATCCTTTCTCCATCACCCGACCATTTTCCCTGTCACCGAGTTCAACGCCAAAGTGCCAACCGTCAAATACGACAATAACATCGAAGAGTACTGCACATGCTAGAATTTTACGGCTACCCGTGGGATTATAGGCTTGCCCTCCCATGAGCTGGTCAAGCGCGGCCTACCCTCGCAAGTACGTTACTTCTGTTCGCGCCTGCCAGTCCGGTTCGACCCGACAGAAAATTCTTTGGGCGCCGTGGGAATCTGGAAAGGGGCAGGAGGACAATATAAAGACGAGATGTGGGTTGGATGGAAGACATGTCGAGATTTGTTTGCTCTAAGTGTGATGGGGGATTTGCACTCTGAAGAGGATCTAGAGGAGCACGAAAACACCATACATCCGTCACTGATTGACGTTTCGAGATGGTGCAGCCAAAATTTGAGACGGGAGGAGAAAGATATATAGCAGACAAGAAAGGAAGAGAAAGTACTATCACAGACATTAGATGAGCGCATCTACGAGGAACAAGTACTATCACAGACATTAGAAGAGCGCATCTACGAGGAACAGGAAACCAAAACATACTGTGCATCAATAAGCAGATATTGCTATTTCTTGCGATCCTTTAGTGAACAATGCAAAAGCACAACGTTCCGATTTATGGCGAACAGAGGTCTTCCCTAAGAAATTATCTCGCGTCACTTTAGCCTTCATCGTGGATTGGCGGCAAAAGATTATACAGACGACGAATTCATTGGACAGCTCATTGATGTCGGAAAATATATGAAGATTTTATACGAGAGGAAGAGGGCTTCCGAAGAATGGACCAGGCCCAATCGCGTGGTTCGTATGGTGGGATAGCGGCACATTGAGTCGGAGGAGACCTCTCCGGGGCACAGGACCTGAAGCCCATCAGAATAACGCAAAAGTGACTACCTTCTTCATAAATACTAGAGAGACTCTTTGAGGATTGAGCGGATAGTGAGGATATTCATCTGCGTTACGAGCCAACGCTAGAGCTTTATAAGGTCATTTTAGGATTTGATCTCAGGAACGTCGTCTCTCAAATGGTCTTCGAGGAAGCCTGAAACTTCACCCTTTCCACCACATCCCACATCGAATATATCACGCAATCATAAAGTCCACACCCAAACCCAGGAGTTCATGAATTCATGTTGGTACATTTATCTCATTCCCATCCCTTGAAGATGTGATCTCCAGAGCCGTACTTTTTAATATAGCCATCAGAACACCGGTTTAGAAAAAGCGAGACAAAAGCCGTAACAAAAAACAAATCCCATAATTTTTCCCCAAGCCGAAAAAAATACACTCAGAGACGACGACCACGACGACCACCCTTTCTGCGGGTGCTGTCGGAGGGTGTAGGGGTAACATCCTCAATACGTCCAATCTTCATTCCGGAACGAGCGAGGGCACGGAGAGCAGACTGGGCACCGGGGCCGGGGGTCTTGGTGCCATTACCTGGCGATACACGTCAGTTTCCACGGCGGGATAGAGGGAGGGGGTACGAACCTCCAGTAGCACGGATCTTGATGTGGAGAGCAGTGATGCCAACCTCCTTGCAGCGGGCGGCAACGTCCTGGGCAGCCAACATAGCGGCGTAAGGGGAAGACTCGTCACGGTCGGCCTTGACCTTCATTCCTCCGGTAACACGGGTAATGGTTTCCCGACCACTGGAAGGGATCACAGAAGCGTCAGCCTCTACCCCTTATAAAGCATAAGACTTGCAATAAAGCAAGAATATGATTGAAGCCCTCAGATCCCAAACAATCGTTGGTTCGTCGGTGGTGGTAGCGTGTGGTAACTTACGAAAGATCGGTAACGTGGACGAAGGTATCGTTGAACGAGGCAAAGATACGAGCGACACCGAAGACAAGCTCGCCTAAATCCCCAAATCAGCATCCACGCCCAAATGTATATCGAATATCATCGCCATTGGGGGGGATTGTACGCACCCTCCCGAATCTGAGGTCCGAGGGAGATGTTCTCCTCCTTGCGTTCAACCTTCTTTCCCTTGGGTGCCATTTCGAGATGTTATTGCCGGTTGGATTCGGGTGGGAATATGGGCGTTCGATTTGGCGGCTGACTGGGTGTTGCTGTTGTCGATGCTAGATTTACCAAAGTGCCATCTTGGGGAGTTGCTGTTCTGGCTGGGCTTGGCGGGGGTGTTGTGTGCCCTGAAAGTTTTTGCGACAAGCAGTCACACTCATTCAACCACAAACCTTAGTGTCCACCATTACTACTACAACGCGGCGCCAAAACTACTAAGTCATGCCAGATCACCCGACGGTAGGAATATCACTCGGGACAATGGTCGAGGGTTTAAGCAATAGGACCTCCTGTGCAAGCTTGGATGGTTTAAAACGAACCTTGCAAGAACCAAAGACCATAAGTTAGTCTCCACAGGGTAAAGTGATTGTATTCAGAAGGGGATCATAAAAGTCCAGACCAGCCGATTCCAACTTCGAACCCTTCCACCCATCACAGTCCTGTAATCGAGACGCCACTACTCATACACAGTCAACAATAACCCGCCCATCATGACCCATCACAAAACTCTGCCGGTAACCCAGGTCTCCCTCTTCTCCCGCGTCTCTTTGTAACAGGCGGAAGGAAGATATGAATATGCTCCGGCTCTCCTCCCTTCGGTTTCCCAGGCACACGGATCGTATATGTAAACGTTTCCTCGCGGTACCTCCACTTTTCCTCCCCGTCGCCAGAAGGCGAAGGTGGCGGGGACGGCGGTGGTAGTAGTGGATCTGTAACAACTCCATTCTCTTCCGCCACGGCCGCCGGCAGCCGCAGCCCAAAAAAGACTTCTCCGCATCTGCGTGCCGCGCATGTTCATATCTTTCTACCTCCTCCGGTGTAGCGCCAGGCCACGACTCAGGAGATGGCTCATGGACACTTGGCATACGTTCGAGGCCATCATGGTCGCTAGAAAGCGAGAAGGTTACCGATTTCTGGCGTTCTCTGCGCGGGCGGGTCGGGATGTCCTCTGGCGCAAGCCTGGGAGTCTGAGTAGCAGTGTGAATATCCTCATGATCCCCCAACTCTCTCTCACTCGGCCCCATACCTCTCCGCTCACCCCCATCCCCCTCCTCCGCAGAAGTCTCCCCACTACTACTCGGATACACTGAATTAATCGCACTCGCATCGGGCGTGGGCATACCCGTAAAAACATTCGAATGCTTCGGCAACTTATCCCCTCGTGCCCTGGCCTTCACCCTCAGTCTACCCTCCTCACCCTTATCTTTCTTACATCCAGGAATCTTCTTCAAAACCTTTGCCAGTCCCCTCCGTGTAACCTCCGGTTTCGGATTTCTCGGGTCCAAATCGAATACCTTTGCGACACCGCTGTTGGAGAGGATACCATCTAGACCTGGTATTAGAATTGGCTCTAGTGGGGGCTTCTTGACGGTCGGCTTGAAGGCGGAGAGGAATTTTGTGTTGTAGCTGGATGAAGCTGAAGAGAGAGTGCGAGATAGTGATTTGTGTGTTGATGACGTTGAGAGGGTGAGTGATGGTGTTGGTGATGATTTATTTCTGCTGGTCATTATCGGTGACTTTGAATAGAAATGTGAATGGAATAGTTGCTTTTCGAAGGGGGGTTACAGTGGGAGGAGATGTAGGATGATGTTTACAGAAGGTACTTAGAAGCAAGGGTTAGGGATTATTTGTCTTTGTAGCTAACCATCAAATGGTCATATTCATCTCTTTAAGGAGTTCTGTTGGTTGAAAATACTATGAAGCAGTAATCTGGAGTTACAAAAGTAATCAATCATACAGAGACACACGGGCATACACAGACACAGTATATACTCGCTGTAACACCAACTCAATTTCTTCCACCATAACAAAAATGACTTCCTAGAAACTAGGCAGCAATCATCTGCTGAACATGTGGGTACACAACTACCATCCTAGGAGACGTTAAATCGTCGAAATACACGGGAACGAGGGGTAATTCTTACCTCTGATACAAGTCGGGGTGATCTCTTCTCATTACGTCTGGATCATGTGCCTATATCCTTTATCAGTCTCCAACCTTCGATAACCAGTATGTCGTACATACCATAGACGTGAAGATAGTGGCAATGCCGGACTTGATAGGGACTAAGAAAATGTTCGCAATTTGCAACCCAGTCAAAAAAGCAAAAGCTACAACCACGACCGTGAATCGTCCGCCTTCGTTATACAACGGATTAGTAAACTCTAGATAGAGCCATGCTAGTAGAGCGCAAGTATAGCCAACAAAGACTGCCCCGGCTGTGAGGACGGGATCGATCTGTAAACATTGTAAGCGTACTATCATGATCACCAGAGATCCGGAAAACTGACAAGACAGTCATTGATTAGAGCATCCAATCCGCGATCTTTCATCATGGTCCAAGTAGCCTTGGCAGCTGGGATATATGCATCCCCGTAGAGTGCAATGTACGAATACGCATAGTGCTGTTATTGTCAGTGCTTTTGTCAAATATCAATCTATCAAGACCAACTTACGTTAAAGTATTCAATTAGCCACAGTATGAAGCTCAGAATGCAATTCGCAATGGCCCAGAGACAACACGCAATAAGGTTGCCCTCTATCGCTTCATCTTGCTGGGCAATCGAAGCCGCTTGTTTGAGAAGCTGGATGATTGAGACGATAAGAGACCCGAAACAAATAGACCCGAATGAGTATGTCATCGCCCTCTTGAACGCTCCAAGTGTAGGGTGTGATGGCATCCGAGAGCGTGCGCAGAAGTACCTAGACGGGTTCAATATCATGCTCCATGAAGTAAGGCAGTAAACTTCACCATGATCCATAGACCCCAGAAACGCTCACGTGCATAACGTTCTTGATAACTTCGCTGAGCCAATAGAACGAAAACACCACAAATACCAACAGTCCAATGAGTTTTCCAGAAGAGCATGAACCTCCATTGACCTGGCAAGCCGGATTATCGGGACTAGGAGAGTACTTGATGTAAACAGCAACAAAAGTAACTCCAAACCAAGCTCCGGCGCATAGGGCGACAAGGCCACCAATAGCAGAGACCATGAACACATGTCCAAAATGCTTGGCGACATCGATTGCAGTCTGAAGCATCAAGACGGAGAACGGAATGCGAGAGCGCCATGACCAAAAGCAGATGGCATAAAAGATGGCGAATAAGAGGAATACAATCGCGGCAGAGTAGTAAGAGCGAGAGAAATAATACATGGCGGTCCCAATGCCGAGTACAATACTGCGCCCATATTAGTTACATTTCCAAGAGAAAGCCCAAGAAAGACCCACTTCAAAAACGCGGTGATGTAAATAAGTTTCTTTGTAAACATCCTCGCAACCCAAAAGTATACACCCGAAGTCACAAAAGCCACTGCCAGTACAAACGCGAAAAGAATAATGGTATTCGTAGAGAGCTTCCCTTCTGTCAGCCTCGCCAGCAACCAAGACCGACAGACATACCCACCCCAAACGTGTTGCTCCTGTCGTAGATACCATTGCCATTGGTTCTCTTGGTAGCTCTGTACGCATTTAACGAGATGCCGCTCACCACAACCAACCCGCAGAAGTCGACGAGGAATAATATCGCCGCCCAAAGATCATTGTACTTTGGCTTTGCAACCGTAAACTTCTGCTCGAAGGTATATGGTGGGGGTGGCTCATTGGGGTATTTGGGACCGTCCGAATAGGCTGGTTGTTGCTGATTATAATTTACTGGAGGTGGCTGTTGGGAGCTTGCACCTTCATTGTAGGACCCATACGTAGGTTGAGGGTGTGAGTGGTAGCCAGCGCTCTCCTGCTTTGGTGGTGGAGGATGTGATGGTGGAGGATAGTAGTTATTCGCCATAGATGCGTGCCTTTGGATGTGAGAAGCTGTCTTCGAGAAGGAACTCTTTTATCGCCGTCCAGGTGGTCTTAAGAGGAGTCGTATTTATAAAGGTAGAGCATTAAGTAGGTGTAGAGATACTTCTTATCTAGTGCTAATCCAATACCAAACTGACTTCCAAGCATAATGACGACAACACTTGCGGCCTTGTCGATCCATGCTTGAACCAACATATCCCAGGTACCAATGTTCACAGCGTTCACGACGCCTACTCTATATTGTCTATTGGATAGACCCTATCACCTAGTCATTTATCCATAACTCACATTTTCTCTATGTCCGCTTTTAACTGAACGTCTCCCCAACGAAAGTCAATTTGTCATAGCCCAGCTTAGCCCAGCTTAGCCCAGCCTTCCCCCGGCTGCTAAGAAGGCTGGGCGCTAAACAAAGCTTGGCTACATGCACATGTTTTCTTTGGACCAAGTACCTAGGTATCACTTGGACAAACATAGAACGATCAAAGCCTTCCCAAAGACCAATGCTTCATATTGTTGCTATGGCAAATGCATATCTAAAATAAAAATTCCTATATAAAGACGACAGAAAGAAACTCTGAACCCTGCAAACCAAACAATGAGAAACCAAATCTCGCCATATAATCCAAACAAAAATACCGCTTTTCCACATTCCCATTTACCAGTCAGTAATCTCCTTCTCGACTCCGCGATTTGTTGTGGGAACCTTTGCAGCCTCCACCTTGACGGGTCCAGGCCGGTGCTTCTTCAGGTAACCCGACCCATCCAACCAAGGCCACTCTTTCGACCTCCGCGCCTCGAACGTCTTAATCTTATCCTCCATCTGCATCGTCAATCCAATATCATCCAGACCGTTGACAAGGCAGTGCTTGCGGAACTCGTCAACCTCGAACTTGGCAAGCTCTGCGCCGTTCTCGTCCTTGATAACTTGGTTCACGAGGTCAATTTCGATTTCCTTGCCAGCTTCTGCTTCCTTGGCAATGGCTTCGAGGGCAGCATTGTCGGTAATGGGAATGGGCAACATTCCGTTCTTGAAGGTGTTGTTGAAGAAGATATCGGCGAACGATGGGGCGATGATGCACTTGATGCCAAAATCGAGCAACGCCCATGGAGCATGCTCACGACTTGAGCCGCACCCGAAGTTGGGACCTGTGACAACGAGGACTTTGGATCTCCGGTAGGGTTCCTTGTTGAGAACAAAGTCAGGGTTCTCGGTTCCGTCAGGGTTGAATCGGAGAGCCCAGAAAAGGGCAGTGCCGAGGCCAGTGCGCTTGATGGTCTTGAGGAACTGTTTGGGGATAATGGCATCTGTGTCGATGTTTGCAATTGACATGTGAGCAGCAATACCCTTCAAGGTAGTAAACGGAGGAAGCCCTGCAGATACACCAGCAGAATGAGGGGTGGAGACGTTTGTGGCCTCCTCATCAGTTGGGATATCATCAAGTTTGTCCAAATCGTCATCGTCGATGGCTTCGGGGTGCTCAGCCTGCACTGCAATCTTGGGAGAGCCGTGTTCCTTCTCGGCCTGAGTAAAGTCTCGTACGTCTGCAAGCTTTCCAACAATGGCGGCAGCTGCAGCCATAGCCGGAGACATGAGGTGGGTGCGTCCGCCGGCACCTTGCCGTCCCTCGAAGTTTCGGTTCGAAGTAGATGCGCAACGTTCTTGGGGTGACAGGATATCGGGGTTCATTCCCAAGCACATGGAACATCCAGCCTCACGCCACTCAAAACCAGCTTCTTCAAAGATGGCACTGAGGCCCTCACGCTCGGCCTGCTTCTTCACTAATCCGGAACCTGGGACCACCATTGCGCGCATGATATTGGGAGCGATTTTCCTGTCCTTCACGACTTTGGCGGCAGCACGTAAGTCTTCAATGCGGGAGTTTGTGCAAGAACCAATGAAGACCTTGTCGACAGTGATATCTTTCATAGGAGTGTTGGCTTCAAGACCCATGTATTCGAGAGAACGGATGACACCAGCCTTGCGAACGGGATCGGAGAAGTCTGCCGGATCCGGGACCTTTCCGTTGATAGGAACAACATCCTGAGGCGAAGTACCCCATGAAACGGTCGGTATTACGTCCTTGGCATCAATGAAGACTTCGGAATCCCAGTGAGCCCCCTCGTCAGACTTCAACGTCCTCCAGTACTTGACAGCATGGTGCCACTCTTCTGAGTCATACTTCGGGGCCAATGGCTTGTCCTTGAGGTATTCAAAAGTGGTATCGTCGGGTGCAATGAGACCAGCCCGGGCACCACCCTCGATGGCCATGTTGCAAATGGACATGCGAGCTTCAATGCTAAGGGATCGGATTGTTGATCCGCAAAACTCAATGACACTTCCAGTACCTCCTGCAGTTCCAATCTTGCCAATAATGTGAAGGACCACGTCCTTGCTGGTAACACCGGGCAACAACGGTCCGTCAACCTGAACCTTCATGTTCTTCGATTTCGTGTTGATCAAGGTTTGGGTGGCCAAAACGTGCTCGACTTCACTCGTTCCAATTCCAAAGGCAAGAGCTCCAAATGCGCCGTGGGTGGAGGTGTGAGAGTCACCACAAACAACAGTGGTTCCGGGAAGAGTGAAACCCTGCTCTGGACCGACAACGTGCACAATTCCCTGCCGTTTGTCGGCCATACCAAAGTATGTCAATTTGAAGGCCTTGACATTGTCCTCGAGGGTTACACATTGCGTTCGCGAGTCGGCTTCCTCGATGAATGTCTCTGCGTTCTTGTAGGTAGCCCGGCTGTGGGTGGGAATATTCTGCGATGAAGTCAGATACTGCGCAGTCCATACAGTCATCATCGGGAGTAAGTTACGTGGTCGACAGTGGCCAGAGTGCAGTCTGGTCTTCGCACGGTTCTGCTGGCATTTCTCAGGCCCTCGAAAGCTTGTGGCGAGGTAACTTCGTGAACCAGATGTCTGCACTATGGTTTCAGCAATTGTTTCGCAGATTGTCTCAAAGGTAGTTAGGCGGAAGGGGCGAACCGGTCAATGTAGATGGTATGGCCGTCGACAACATGATCCGCATAGATTTTGTCGTACAAGGTGGAGGGGGATTTCTCGACGGAAGGCATGGTTGTGGTGACGATGGCGAATATGTTTGGGAGGGGATGTAACACCAAGAGAGAGGGGTGGGGGAGAGGGGATGTGGAGAGCTTCTTTTGATTCTGAGAGGAGGCAACTGCAGGATTTAAAACAGCTGTGCTCGTGAACCCAGAGCAAGATCTTTTTCCGTCTTCCCCGTTTTCACTCTCTCGCACTTTCTCTTGCCTCAAAGGGGCTACCGAGTCACGGAGTTTACAGAACAGTTGATTGGACGTGCCCCGCTATAGCCCCCCCTACTGCTCTCCGGCCCTTACACAAAGGTTTTTACCTAACCCTATGCGGTTAGCTATTGTGCTTCCCCCGCCTCCACACCAAACATCCGACATCCCACTTCCCTCTCCACTCGAAGCTCTAGCCAACGCGCCCTAGAGTACTAAGCAGGTGCTTTAGCAATACGCCGCGCGCGAGCGATTCAGTCACGTCTGCAGCTCCATCTTTCGCCCGAGATCCTAGACACGAAAGTAAATCGATGAACAGCATGGATATTTCCGACGATGAGCCTCCCACTTTGGTCGAGGTTGACGACCCTGAAGCAGCTGGCGTCGATGACGATCTCTCGATTTCCGATGCAAAGGTCCCAATCACCATTGTTACTGGATATCTCGGCGCTGGGAGTGAGACACCACTGAATTGAAGCCAGCTTCTTGCGCCCATCAATCATCTGACCTCAGTTTCAGAAACCACACTCATGAACTACATACTCCAAGAGCAGCACTCAAAGCGAATAGCTGTGATTTTGAATGGCTTGTCTCCCTACACGCACCCCTTGCTGAACAAGCTCCCCGTATGGCGGTTACCTCGATAATATATCGCTAACGCGCGTTTGAATTGCACAACATCAGAATTCGGAGATTGTAAGTGTTCGACAAACCGTTTGCGCAACAGCAGCGGCTTCGGAGGCGGGGGTGGAGTGGTGTCGACTGACGTACTATAGCTTCGGACATAGAGAAGTCATTGACTGTTCAGCAAGAAGGTCAACAGGTCGAGGAATGGCTTGAACTAGCGAATGGATGTGAGTCACTTAACGGTGTATCGCTGAAGAACGAACATGCTGAGATGGCGAAGGCATTTGCTGTACTGTCAAGTACAGAATCCCAATCACCTCCAACGTTCAATTGTCTCTGTGGCTTACCACGCTGAAACGAAAATAGAGATTCGGGTGTTACTGCCATCGAGAACTTAATGGAACGTCGAGGGAAATTTGATTACATATTGCTCGAAACTACCGGTTTGGCGGATCCTGGAAATATTGCGCCTCTGTTCTGGTTAGACGAAAGTTTAGGATCATCGATTTTCCTGGATGGCATTGTGACGCTGGTCGATGCTTCAAATATAATCCGCTCCCTTGATGACAGAACGCCTCTTCAGTCGGGAGATTCGGAAGCTAAGGCTCGCCCCGAGGAGGGCCTTACCACGGCTCATCTGCAGATATCGCATGCGGATGTTGTTGTCATTAATAAGCAAGACCTTGTTACGGCAGATGAGATGGAAGCGGTCAAGAAAAGGATCGAATCGATAAATGGTGTTGCAAGAATTGTTGTGACTGAAAAAGGACGGGTTGAAAACCTTGAGAGTTGGCTCTTGGATCAAAAAGCCTATGAGAAGGTTGAGGATCTCAAAGTTACCGAGAAGAGCGCCTTGGATCCAGTAAGTCACTTATCTACCAGGGTGCACCATGCTTATGCTTATTCTTGCAGACCATCACGACGGTATCTATATCGTTACCGCCATTGGACGAGAAGCAGTTAGATCGACTGGATGCGTGGTTCAGAAGTGTGCTGTGGGAAGTCGAAGTGCCGTGTCCAGAAGCCGACTATGGAACGATAGACGTTCACCGATTGAAGGGAAGATCAATCCGAGACGACGGAAAGACATTCCTCATCCAGGGTGTCAGAGAAGTATATGAGATCTTTGAAGACCCCAGCAATCGCTCGGAGACTCTGGTTGGTAAACTGGTTTTGATTGGGCGAGGACTGAGAGGGGTCGATCTGAAAGATAGCATCGAGTGGTATGTGTTAAAAGGAGACGACCACTGATAACCCCGAATTTTGTATGCCAACGAAATTCGATGCTCGATCATTTCGGCTTCCGCCTCGATTAAGAGTTAATGAGTTGTGATTGCTGTTGTGACACCAACCGAACCACATGTGTGTCTTCTGAAGGAGAGAAACAGTGTTAGACAAGGTAGCACAACTAACTATATGTGTTTGTAGTGGAGCAAACGTAGAACCCCGCGGAGCTCATCGTATTCATCAGCCCTCTATTACTTCCAATCCCTGGCAAATGGCATCGCATCTTCTGTGAAAACATATCGAATAAGAAATGAGCAAGAATTAAAAGATTTGATCCCACGGCTCCTGGATCTTTGATCTTGTATATGAATGCGTCGAATGTTTGCTGAATAGGGTGTGCTTTGTATGTATTTGCAAGGAGAATCGCGATGCTTTGAGTGTTTAGTGGCACATACGTGACAGTTCGAGAGTCAGCCACTTCATCTCGAAACTTGAATCGCGAACGATCCACTGGCGGGTCTGGCGGCTACGATAAATGACAGATGATATACAGTGATTCACGAAATCCATCCGCACTGAGCGAGCAACATGACAGAAACGCCAGGCGACACACCATCAGACGATTAGCAGTTCGCCTGAAGAAAGATTGTCGTGGAGGGATGTTTCACGCACACTTGTTCTTGTTCCGACTGCACGTGGTGGTGGGTGGGTTCGTAGTCATGCGGCAGGGAAGTGCTTGTGCCATGCTGTTAACCGATGGCACTTCAAATCCAGGTCCGAGAGAGAGTTCCGGTAGATGGGTTCAGTTTTGCGAGGTACTTTGGAGAGCGACTGGTAAACGTCTCCGCATCTGCATCGCCCCTCGGTGATGATGGTTTTCTATTTTACTTACATCTTAGTATTTGCATCGGTATCGCATTTAGAGAGTACAACAGAACTTGACTCGCCAACTCACACCTTTTTTTGATATCCCAGGCCCCCCAATCATTGCCCATCGAGATCGTCGGCGCGGGTTTCTTGGACTATTGACAGGCCTCTGTTTGGACCCACGATTTTGGAAGACAGCTGCCTTTGTCTCCGCCCGGCCCCGTCTCTGCCGCCTCGTACAGTTGCTTGTGGGTTTCCTTGCGTCGCTAGGTTCCGGTGCCTGTCTGAGAAGATACCCCCTACACCTGCACTTGCATTTCTACGCCTAGTTTGCGTTCCCTCGGCATTCGTTACGTGCGTCACCAGCTGTCCCTCGCTCTCTCTCTCTCTGCCGATTCCTGCGCAAGCCTGCTGCCGGGAAAGAGATTTGCTTGCTGGTTCGGTTATTACTGCCCCAGACTCACAGCCAGTACGCCCCCGCTGTTTGTCCGCCATTTTCCAGATACCAGGTACGTTGCACTCTCCATCGCTGTCTTCGTCGTCGTCACAGTGTAGTGGCGGCTAGTGTCTAACCCCCTCAGCCGCATACCCTGTTCAACTTCGTCAACCGCTCTCTCGACTCCCCTCTTCTCGCCTCACCTAACCCCATCTTCCTTGCCTTTCCAGCTCCTGCAAAGCTTTCCACGCCCTAATCGCTATCACAATCTACATATCAGATCCACACCAATATACCCACCCGCACCCATCGGTAAACTTTCTCCCCTGGAAATCCAATGGTGCCTAACCCAAATCCATACTAATCTCCGGCTACAACGAGCAGATCCCACACCCATCATTATCCCTCATCGCAAACCCACAATCCATAAGTGCATACTACACACCGAATAAAGCGGAAGTTGCGCCCCCATTACCCACTTCCTACCAGCAAAGGGACGGATTCACTTTACCATCTGCAACCTACTTCGATCCATCAGGATGAACGGCATCGAAGACGATGTTCGGTCGGTATCTTCCGACAACGACAACGAACGCGTACGCGAGAAACTAAAAAAAACAACAATTGCGCCTTCATCCCGACCAGGATCCGGGGCAAAGAGGGCCGACGAACAGGAAGACGAGGTTATGGCTTCCACACCCTCTCCTACTGCTACGGCGGCGGGGGGAACGGTTGCAACAGAGGATCGACAGCGGGTCACAAGGAAGCGGAGCCATGATGAGAGTGATGAGGACCAGGAGGAGGTCGGAAACGGAAGAAGGCGACTAAAAGCACATGAACGGAAAAGAAGCAGGGATATTTCAGAGGAAGATATGATGCGGGCGGGATCAGGTCTCGAACGAGTCAAGACTCCTCCCACTCACCCGGAGGAGGAAACGGGGGGTATTTCCGAGAGGGTGTCGAGTCCAAGGGGTGGGCTGGAGAGGAAAAGGAGCCTTGGAAAGCTGGACAAGGAAGGAGAGGATGAAGACCAAAAATCGAAAATTTCAAAAACCGAGGAGGAACGACGGAAGAAGGGGGAGTCCGAGGTCGCTGATGATAAGATGCCAGAAACGGGGAAGGAAAAGGAGGAGAAGGCCGGGACGAAGGTAAGCTGTTTGCCATTCCGTTTGTACAGATTTATGCACGCTAACGATGCTACGTTTGTGTGTAGCTGCCCGACAATAGCGGTTTCGCAAACGCCTCTATTAAATCTCCATTTGCCGCTGCTGCTGGCTCCGGTATTAACCTCTTCGGATCTAACACAAGCTCGTCGAATCTATTCGCAAGCTCAAAGTTTGGTGCACTCTCGGGATCCGCGGCTTCTCCGTTCGGAACGCTGGGGACAAAGTCGGGCTCTCAGAGTCCCTTTGGAGCATTCGGAGCGAAAGCTTCAACGTCGGGGTTCGGCTCCGGTTCTGCTTTTGGGTCTTCATCTGGTAGCTCTGCGTTTGGTGGCTCCGTGTTTGGATCTGGGTCAGCTGTGAAATCCCAGCCAGCAAAGAAACCATTCGGAGCACCTGATGAGGAAGAAAAGAGTGATGACGAGGAGGACGGTTCCTCGGATGACGGCGAGGATAAGAAGGACAAAGAGGCAAAGGAAGAGGACGGCGGCGCCAAATCACTGGGGCTTAAGGAGCAGGAAGGTAGGTTCATACCACTCTCCACAGAAGACCTCGGATGGCTTGCACTTCGGCTTCTCATCTGATCGGGCATTGACGAATCTTCCTACAGTGATGACTGGCGAGGAGGATGAAACTACAATCTTCAAATGCAATGCCAAGGTCTATTTCTTCGACGCCGATACCAAAGTATGGAAGGAGCGTGGTCGGGGTACGCTCAAGGTCAATCGAACAACTCCTTCGGTGAGCGATTTCGGCCTAGCTAGCGACGACGAAGGAGACAGTAGGGAGGCAGTCAAGAAGAGCGCACGATTGATCATGCGGACCGATGGAACATTCGTCGTCATTCTCAACACGCCAATCTTCAAGGACATGAAAATTGGAGACGAACCAACGTCAAATGTGGTAAACTTTCTGGTACATGAATCAGGAAAGCTTGTGAATATTTCAATCAAGGTACGGCAATCAATCAGACTAATCTTACGTTACTGACACCTGGGCAGGTCGGAAAGGCCGCGATGGCAAAGGAACTGTACAAGCATATTGCGAGTTTAAAGAAGGAAATCTCGAGCTAGACTTTTTTTGTCTTCTGTTTGTTTTTTTTCTCCTACCATTTTTCTATTACGTTTCAATATTATTTCTAGTTCTTATATGTTGGGGGGAGGGATTATCCGTTGTTTGCAATACGAGTGTTACTCTCTCTCTCTCTCTCTCTCTCTCTCCTTTTCTCTCAGTATGTATGGATGTACGGATGGGTGGATTGCACGGGGGAGGGGTCGATAGGAAAAAATCAGTCTTATTCCACTACGGGGCGTTACTTTACGGTAAAATGGTGTTTCTATACTCTTTTCTTTCTCTTTTTCTGTCTCTTTTACTGTGTTGGCAGGCAACATGGCTTTCCACCTTTTTATAAAGATTGGGTAAACTTCTGTTACTTAAATACTTATACCTCTCCGGGGCGGGCTTTTTTTGCTGTTTTGTCGTTCCTTTACTCACCCCCCCCCCCAAGTACTTTTTGTTTGAGTTAATGGTTTGAATTTGGATTTTTGAGAAAGTGGCATAGGTACCTACAGTATGTAGGTAAAGTGAGATATGTAGCCCCTCTGTTTTTTTGTTAATACGAATTCGCAGTTTGTAGTCGTTAGGATGGAGTTGGGGGTATCTTTTGAAGATGAAACCTTGAGTTTCTGTGCTGTTGTGCGCCATTGAGTCTTGAGTCTATCCCAAGTGATAGGTGGTGATCGCACCCACTTCCACCATTACCCAATCCTTATTCTATTGATGGTGTTCTACCAAGTGGGAACGGGGGTATAGGATATGAGTATGGATTTCCGTCATCATTTTTACTATGTACTCTACCCCGCCGTCTCCAAAACCCCCAGAAAGTGGTGAGTGCTCCTACCCTCCCAAAGACATACGTATGATACAAGAAATAAAAGCCCTTTGGTAAAATACACATAAGGAGAGCAATATGATACAACTGCCCGCACATACACACGAACTCCGCACCCAAAACCGAAAAAACATACTACTCCCCCCCGCCCCCCGTCCGGCATTTCTGCTTTTACTTATCTATCCCCACCCGGTCTGTCTAGAAGAAAACCTACCACCACGCCTAGCCATTAATTCGACTTCCTCTTTCCCTCCGTGTCATTTCCTTGCTGGTCATGGTGCGTCAATTTATCCCAGATACGCTTTAGCAGGCTGTGGTGGCTTTCGTCCGAGGTCGACGAGGATTGATGTGTTGCATCATCTGACCTCTGTGCTCCCTCGTTCGTAAACCGGCTTACATTCATGATGCGCTTCGCAGATTTGTCCTTGAATTCGTCGGCGAGAAGCTCAAGGAGTGTGCGTTGCGAGGGTGTGAGTGATCTGTTGGAGAATGTCAGCGATGCGTTCCTCTTAACCC
>Ga0307515_10003814_pt1 | contig 31519 bp, 4 predicted proteins | sample 17_EM_MG_FD_194513 | JGI IMG/M metagenome (GOLD analysis project Ga0307515, IMG submission 194513) | Populus trichocarpa ectomycorrhiza microbial communities from riparian zone in the Pacific Northwest, United States - 17_EM | ecosystem: Host-associated > Plants > Roots > Unclassified | place...
GTCGCTAAGAATAAACCCTAAAACTATATATAAGGTCTCCTTCTCGCAATATACTAATAAGACGATTTTAATGCTATATAACTATAATATTAACGCCATCTAAGCGCGCCTTAAATAAATTTAAGGTAACAATAAACAAGAAATAGGAATTAATCACCGTATTTTGCGGTATACTTTCGCCGGCGAGTCTAAGGTTATAGATATTACGAATAGTACTATATTAGAGGATATAAAGGCCCGCCTACGGAGTGGATATAGACTAGTAATACTAGAATTTGCTAATAAAAAGGATAAGAGTAGAGAAGGCAGAGAAATAGATAGGGAAAATAACGGCAACAAAGAGGATAAGAGTAGAGAAGGCAGTAAAATAGATAGGGAAAATAACAGCAAGAATAAAGATAATTAGGGGTTTAATAGTGCGATGCTACTGTTGCGGCGGAACTTATATAAATATTAAACTTAAAATAGTAGGTTAACTAAAGGGCGTTATTAGGCGTATTAAGGTTATACTATACTACTATTAGGTTAAAATGTGTTCTTTATATAGTGTATGCTAGGTACGTAGAATAAGTAGAGAATATTAACTACGTAGAATAAGTAAAGGGCACTAACTGCGTAGAATAAGTAAAGGGCACTAACTGTGTAAAATAAGTAAAGGGTACTAACTGCGCAGACTGAGCAAAGTATACTAATTGCGTGGAATGGGTAAATACTACTAATCGCGTAAACTGAGTAAATACTATTAAGTACGCGGGAAGAGCAACGCTTATTTATTGCTTAAAGTAAGTAAGATATATAGAATGCGCGAGGGGGGCATTATATATTAATTGCGTATTAAGTATAGAGAGAGCTTAATGGAATAAAGGCACTACTTACCCAAGTGGCTGCAAATGCGTAATTAGCTGCACCGCGTTATTAGATGCGGCAGTATGCTATACCACGTTATTAGATGCGGCAGTATACTATACCGCGTTATTAGATGCGGCAGTATGCTGCACCGCGTTATTAGATACGGCAGTATGCCGCACCTAAGTTAATACCATACGCTACACGTTACAGTGCGCGGATTGCGCATTTAGCCGCTAAATGCCGCTAAATGCTGTAAAAATGCTGGTAAATTTTTTCCTAACGAGAGGAGGTATTATTAATCTTAAAATAGGACCTATTTAGTTAACTATTAAAGGGAGATAAATTAATATGTCTTTTAATATATTACTATTAGGGAATAATAAGGTAGTATTAGGAATGCCTTAGTTATAGAAATATAATCTAAAGATTAATTAGGTTATAGGTTAGGTTAATATTAAAAATACTTAATAATATAAGATATAATAATAAGCTAAGTTAGTATAGTACTAAGTAGGGGTAACCTATAAGGAAATAGAAAAAGGGCTAAGCTATATACTAAAGAGATACTATAAGTACGGTAAGAAACTATAGTTACTAAAAAGTAAAAAGCTATTAAAATATATAGAATAGGACTATAAGATAGAATTAGAACTAGAAATAAGTTTAAGGTTCTTTCTAATCTATAAGCTTACTAAAGAAGAGGGTAGAGCACTAAAAGAGTTTATCTAAGAAAACCTATAAAAGAGATATATTAGACCATCGCAGTCATTAGCGGGTTATCCAGTACTATTTATACTAAAGAAAAATGGCAAACTAAGGCTGTATATTAACTATAGATAGTTAAACAGCATTACTAAAAAGGATAGGTATCCTTTACCCTTAATTAACGAAATCTAAGATAGGATAGGTAATGCGCAAATCTTTATAAAGATAGATCTAAGATAGGCATACTATTAGATTAGGATTAAGGAAGGTAATAAATAAAAGGTAGCCTTTAGGTTAAAGGAAGGACTATATAAACTATTAGTTATATAATTTAGGCTTATAAACGCACTAGTAACGTTTTAGAAGCGTATTAATAATATATTAGAAGAATACTTAGATGAATTTATTATAGCATATTTTAATATTATTATTATCTATTTAATAACTAAGGAAGAATATAGAGAATATATTAAATAGGTTTTAAAGAGACTATAAGAGGAATAGATGCTAGTAGTAATTAAAAAATGCAAATTCTTTACTAGAAAGACTAATTTTATTAGATTTATTATTAAACTAGGGCAACTTAGTATAGATCTAAAAAAGATTAAGGCTATAGTGAATTAGTAGGAACTAGAGAACATTACGCAGTTAAGATTATTTCTAGGGTTTTGCAATTACTATAGAAGGTTTATAGCGTAATAGTTTAAGGATATTAAACTATTTACGCGACTAATAAAGAAAGAAAAACTATAGGTATAGGGAAAGAAATAATAAAAACTATTTAAGAAAGTTAAGGAATTATTTACCTAGGAGCTAGTTCTTAAAATCTATTAACTAGGTCTAGAGATGGTTATAGAAATAAATATATTAGATTTTATACTAGGGGCATACTTTATATAAAAATATTTAGATAAATAGTACCTAGTAGCATATTATAGTTGGAAGATAATACTACTAGAGTTAAACTATAACATCTATAATAAGGAGTTATTAGGTATAGTTATAGTATTAAAGGAATAGAGAGCGTTTTTATAAGGTATAGAGAAACTATTTATAGTTAAAACGGATTATATGTAACGGAACCTTGTAGTAAGAACTACGATAGGTTTGTTATTGGGCTAGGTGTATAGGTAATATAAATTAAAGTTAATAACGTAATAATAACTAGTAGAGTGGTTGCCTAACAGATTAACTCTAATTGTATTCTGAGAATTACTATAAGGAAAGAACTATTTAGAGTAGGGACTGTGGTCCTTTAAATATATAACCGTACTCTTAGGAAACCCTCCTTATACGTAAGGTACATATACTCTATTTACTCTATTACGGATTATATAGATTATATAGATTGTATAGATTATATTACGTGACTTAGTTACTATTCCTTGTTATATAGTTCTACTAGATTTATCCTAAACCGTGCCTATATTAACTAACTAGCTTCCTTTAACTCTTCTCTAAGTAGTTATAATATTATACTTAAGACGTTTATAATACTATTTCCCTTCTCTTTATTTTTATCCTTAAAGATTTTAAATATCTCTAAGTTATTTACTAGAGGTATAATATCCGTCTAATTAATTTAGTTAATATTATTACTTATTATGCCTAAAGTAACTTTTCTTTCTTTTATAGCTCGTTATGCTTATACTATTACTATAGTACTATTACTAGGTAAAATAATACTATCTTTATATTCTCGTTGTGTAAAAGAGGGGTTAGTTTATATTGCGCTAGTAAGTCCTTTATCTTAGTAACCTTTCTTTTATTTAGAGTGCACTAAAGTAAACGTTTATTCGTCCTATAATGTTTGCTTTATTTCTAACGCTAAGTATACGCGTTCTATAACTCTTAATAGTCTATAAGTTTTCTAAGTAATTTGTTATAGGGTCTTATATTTAGTCTGCTGCTATAAAGCTTAATAGTAAGCTTTTAAGTGCTTTTAATAAATTACGCTAATCGCAAGAGGCGGAATAAGAGGCTGTGGCTACTTAATAGCGTACTCTTAAAACTCGTCTTCTAGCCTCTGCTCGTCTTTTACGTCTTAAATAGGTTTATAAGAAGGTCCGTTTTAAGGAGTAAAAGCTTATAAAATAAGGTCTGCAGGAACTTAGTAATAAGAGAACTAACTTTCTTCCTATAAAGGAAACAACTCTAAGTAGTTTAGCAGTCGCTCTTCCTAGGTCCCCCTTAAGTAACTCGTTTTTTAGCGAACCTTCTTTATTAATATTGCCTAACCTATTCTCTTCTAATACTCCTATACCTTTTCTATAGCGTTTTTTAAATTTTCTAGTAATTCCTAGGTAGTCTTATTATAGCCTATTTACTTAACCTTATATTATATTTTATTATTAACGTCCTTATAACTAATGATTTTTAAAACTTACTATTTGTCTTTCTCTTATTCTCTATATGTGTCTACTTTATAAACTAGTGGCTTAATATTCCCGTATACTAGCTTTAGCATTATAATATACTGTATAAGATAGATTTTTATCTTAGCTGGTAGGTTTAACTTAAATATAACCAGTAAAATTCTTTATATAATTTTAAAAGGTCCTAGTCTAATATAGTCTAACTTCTTACTTAGTTGTTAACTTTTAAAATTTTTATATAGTAGCTATATTTTATCTCCCTCCTTAAGATCTAGCCCCTTAGATCTCTTAGTATTATAGTATTTCTTTATTCTCTACTATACTACCTTAGCTGTTTCTATAAGGTTCTTATAAAGATTTATTAATATCTCTATCCTTTACTTAGCTGTGCTACTTATCTTTTTTGCTTAATATAGTAATAATAATATCCTTAGCTTATATCTATAATTCGCCTTAAATAGTAATATACCTATTCCTTCTTGTGGTGTTGTATTATATATAAACTATATAACTAGTAATAATGATACCTAATTATTCTATACGTAATTAATATAGTACTTTAAATACTGCTCTAGTGTCTAGTTTAATCTTTCCGTTTAACTGTCTATCTGCGGATAATATATAGTAGAAGTTACTGCTTAAACTCCTTATTCTGCTAAGAATACTTTTTAAAATACTACTATAAATCTTGGATCTCTGTCTAATATAATCTTACTTAGTACTTTATATCTTATAAATACTTCCTTAATATAGATTCTAGCAATATCTTCTGCTAATATTTCCTCTATATATGCTATAAAGTATCCCTACTTTATAAGCTTATCTACTATTACTAAGATTGCGTTATAATCTTGTCCTATAATAGGATCTTTTAATTTTAGTAACTTAATAATAAAGTTTTATAATATAACCTCCTATAGTCTCTCTAGTATTTTAATAGGTTATAGCCCTCTATATAGCTTATACCTTATTAATTTATTTCTTTAGTAATCTAGATACTCTTTAGTGACCTTCCTAACTATCCTTTAGATTCTATTAATAATATACTCCTTTTAGAGTCTTAACACTAAGCCTATGGCTCTATTATGTCCTTAAGTTAATCCCTTATAGAAATCTTCTATAAAGTGCTTTGCTATGCTTCTTAGGATATACTTTACTTCTTAGTTTTTATATATATCCGTTTATAGATCTTTTAGTTATACTTCTAGAATTCTTTATACCTAAAAGCTTTTTAGTAACTTATAAACTTTCTCTAGTTCTTCCTAAGTTACTATAATTTTTGGATAATTATATCTAATTAATTTATTTATATCTTTCCGTAATAAAGCCCCTAATAGCTTCTTATTATTTTATAGTTTAGCTTTTTAACTTAGAGTATCTGCTCTTGTGTTATCTGTACCCTTAGTATACTAAATCTTAAAATAGTATTCTATAAGCATCTCTACCTATCTAACCTATCTTTAGTTAAGTTCCTTTGTTATTAAGGATCCTATTAGGTTCTTATAATCCGTCTTAACTATAAATAGTTTCTCTATACCTTATAAGAATGCTCTCTATTTTTTTAATACTATAACTATACCTAATAACTCTTTATTGTAGATGTTATAGTTTAACTCTGGTAGTATTATTTTTTGACTATAATATGCTACTAGGTGCTATCCGTCTAGATGCTTTTATATAAAGTATACCCCTAGTATAAAGTCTAATATATTTATTTTTATAACCGTTTTTAGACCTAGTTAATAGATTTTAAGAACTGGCTCTTAGGTAAATAACTTTTTAACTTCCTTAAATAGTTCTTATTATTCCTTTCCCTATACCTATAGTTCTTTTTTCTTTATTAACCGCGTAAATAGCTTAATATTTTTTAACTATTGCGCTATAAACCTTTTATAGTAATTGTAAAACCCTAGGAACGATTTTAACTATATAACGTTCTTTAGTTCCTACTAATTTACTATAGCCTTAATCTTCTTTAGATCTATACTAAGTTGGCCTAGTTTAATAATAAATTTAATAAAATTGGTCTTTCTAGTAAAGAACTTATATTTTTTAATTACTACTAGTATCTGTTCCTCTTATAGTCTCTTTAAAACCTATTTAATATATTCTCTATATTCTTCCTTAGTTATTAAGTAGATAATAATATTATTAAGATATACTATAATAAATTTATCTAAGTGTTCTCCTAATATATTGTTAATTTGCTTCTAAAACGTTACTAGTATATTTATAAGCCTAAATTATATAACTAATAGTTTATATAGTCCTTCCTTTAACCTAAAGGCTGCCTTTTATTTATTGCCTTTCTTAATTTTAATCTAATGGTATGCCTATCTTAGATCTATCTTTATAAAGATTTATACGTTACCTATTCTATTTTAAATTTCACTAATTAAGGGTAAAGAATACCTATCCTTTCTAGTAATGCTATTTAACTGTCTATAGTTAATATATAGCCTTAGTTTACCATTTTTCTTTAGTATAAATAGTACTGGATATTCTACTAATAATTATAATAGTTTAATATATCCCTTTTATAAGTTTTCCTAAATAAACTCTTTTAACGCTTTACCTTCTTCTTTAGTAAGCTTATAGATTGGAAAAAACCTTAGACTTATTCCTAGTTCTAATTCTATCTTATAGTCCTATACTATATACTCTAATAGCTTTTTACTTTTTGGTAACTATAGTGTCTTACTATACTTATAGTATCTCTTTAGTATATGGCTTAATCCTTTCTTGGTTTCCTTATATATTACTCTAACTTAGTACTATACTAACTTGGCTTATTATTATATCTTATAGCATTAAGTATTTCTAATATTGACTTAACCTATAATCTAATTAATCTTTAGATTATATTCCTGTAACTAAGGCATTCTTAATACTACTTTATTATTCCCTAATAGTAATATATTAAAAGACATCTTAATTTATCTCCCTTTAATAGTTATCTAAATAGGTCCTATTTTAAGATTAATAATTCATCCTCTATAGGCTATCGGATCTTCTAAAATTATTACTAATAAGTAAGGATATTCCTTTTTCCTATATAGTAACCCTATTCTTTTAACTATTACTAGTAAAATATGGTTCCTTATTGCTCCACTATCTATTAATACCTTAAACTGTTAATCTTACTACTTAACTCGTAAATTTAGGTATTATCCTTAAATTCCTTTAAGGGTTTAAGGCTTTACTACTAGTTCCCTTTAGTCTTATAGGCCTCTACTTTTCCTAACTATTGGCTACTAGATCCTGTTTATACTTAGTCTAATTTAGGCTAATACTTAGTTTACTTTTTATCTTTAATATACTATAAATATATATTCTCTATATATTTCTACCACTATTATCCTTTTAGGCATTCTTCCGTAAGGAATCTTTCTAGCTAAAGTATTAAGTCCCCTTATTTTTAAACTTCTACTAGGTGCTAACTATGTATATACTTAGCGTTTTAATATTTTGCCTTATCCGTTAACTAATATATCCTTACTAGATATTTTTAATTCTTATCTTTTGGTGTTCTATATATATTGCACGCATTATTTATATATATTATTTACGATAGTATATAATATGCTTAGTGTCTTAGGTTAACTCATAGCTTGTCTTTATTCTTAAGTTTAAACCTTTCTTATGTTAATTTAAGCGTTATAACTTTATTTATAGGTACTAAGATTTATCTTTTACTTCTTTAGTTCTTTAATTACTCCTTTAGATCTTTTAACGTTATAATTAAGGCTCCTTTAATGTAAGTTATGGCCTTCTCTATAATTAGGTGCTCTTAGATAACTTTCTTATCTAACTATATATAGAAATCTTCCTACTCGTTATTATGTCGTTGCCTATACTACTTTTAGTATAATCCCTTAAGTGTATATAGCTCGTCTATAAGGAAGTATCTTCTTATTATTATATTGTGATAGCACTTTATATATCGTTCCTTAAACCTAGTTAGAATTCCTAGATCCTCTTTTTATTCTAGTTTGGTAAGCTACTTAGCTTTTAATGTGCCTACTCTAAGCCTATTAGTGACCTTTTGTATAAGTGCCCTGTCCCTTATACGTTCTAATATGCTAGATTTTTTGTTTAGTTTCTGTTCTTACTATAAGGTAATTCTTACTCTAAATTTCTCTATAGTTTCTTTTCTTTTGCGCTTTATAAGTGGATCCTTAAAGTCGTTATACTTCTTAATCTTAGTATTAACTCTTTAATCTTTAGGCTAAATACTATGTTCCCCTAGTAAGTCTTTTAGGTCTATATATCTGTCTCCTAGTCTAACTGCTATTTATATTATAGATTCTTTAATCTATAAAGAAGCTTCTTACCTCTTATTTATAGGTGCCCTTATTTATACTTTAAATTCTTAGTTCTTTAGATTCTTTAATTCTAAGCTTACTTCTAACTTAAGCTTGGCTCCCGCCTTAGTCTAACTAGGCGTTTATAGTATTCTTATTTTATTTTAAGAGTCTTAAATCTTATCTATCTCGTCTTAAGAATCTAATGCTGTGGGAAACTTTTCTCCTAAGCTTATTTGTATGTCTTTAAACTAAGCTACTACTCTACTCTATTGGTTTCCGTCTGTTGTGGGTCCTTAAGCTGTTCTTATCCTATCTTTGGAATCTTAGATCTCTCTTATCTCTTTTTAAGAATCTTAAGCCTTTGGCCTTTTACCTTTATTAAGTAGTAAGCTAGCACTAGCAGTTATCTGCTTACTTAATCTTCTTTAGATATTACTCTTTTTGTTTTATAAAGCGATGGATGCTGTATCTAATGGTGTTATAATACCCGTTACTAAACCTTACTTTATAGCGGTCTTAGTCTCTACTTCTATTATAACTTCTTTAAGGTTTATATATTCCTAGTAAACTACTTTTATTTTCTTATTATCTATAAATGTTTTACCTATGTTAAACTTATCGTCTTTAATATCTAATCTACGTAATGGTTTGTTGGTTCCTCTATACTCTATAGATTTTGGCTTTTATAGCTAATAGCTTGCGCCGTACTTAGCGTCTTTATAAATTTAGTATATATTATTATAATAAAATGCGAAACTTCTAATTAAACATTCCTTTGTTTTTTGTAGTATACTATTATCCCTTTATACGTATATATCTTCTACTAGTTAGGTTTCCTTTATTATATAGTAACTCTAACTATCTTTATAATCTCTTATAAAATGACCCTATTTCCTATAATTTATATAAGCTCCGTCTCTAAACTATTAACTTTACTATAGAGTCCGTCTAAACGTCTTCTACTACTAAGATCCCTAGTTTAACCTTTACTTCTTAGTTCTGTAATTACTAGATCCTTAACCTTTAGGTTTTTATAGTTTCTTACTCTATCTTTTATAGGCTTCTTTAGTACTACTTAGGTCTATTAGCTTTGTGCTATACTATAGTTTCTAACTTAGCTTAGGTTATTATATACTCTGCGTTTTATATAACTATGGAACTCTATTCTAACCTCTCTTAGTCTGTTCCCTTTAGTAGATCCTATTATTAATCTTAATTGCTTAATTTATTAGTTCCCTTAGGGTATCCGCATCTTTTATTAGAATAATTATATCCTAGACTTAGCCTTAAGTCCCTGTTTATACTATACTATAAGCGCCCTATTATTCTACTTAACTTATATAGCTAGCGTTTAGAACTATATTATATACTTAATTGTTAAGGTTTATTACGTAATATCTTAGAGTTTTCTTTCCGCTATGGTTACTACCTCTAGGTCTCCGAATATTTATATAAGTCGCTTTATAAATCCTTTCTAACTTAAGAATATAAACCGCACCTCTTGGTTAGTAGTCGTTATTCCATTTACCTGTATTTCCGTAAGGTAAGGCTTAAACTACTTAAGTGCCCTTCTTAATAGGAATAGTCCCGTATAGGCTATCCGATCTATAGATGTTACTAGCTTTGCTTCTTCTTATGCAACTTTAAAATGTATTTACGTAAGAAATCCTTTAAGTTTTAATCTCTCTTCTAAGAATCTTTTGATTGATGGTAACTTAACCTTTACTACTTCTATCCCGTTAATCCTTTCTTTAAGTATTATATTATTCTCTGTTAACCGGTTAACTATCTCTTATAGTTGTCCAACCGTTATAGGTTGCTGTAAGTTAGTATCTGCTATATTGGTATTACCTCCTAACCTTAAAGTAGTTGCCGCCGTTGATAGCGTTGTGGTGGCTACTTTTGGTGGTATATTATTTAACTTTTTGTATTTAATACTGTAATTAGGTAGTAATTATATAATAGAACCTTATAGCAAGAACTATAATAGGCTCATTATTAGGCTAGGTGTGTAGGTAATATAAATTAAAGTTAATAACGTAATAATAACTGGTAGAGTGGTTGCCTAATAGATTAACTCTAATTATATTCTAAGAATTACTATAAGGAAAGAACTATCTAGAGTAGGGACTGTGGTCTTTTAAATATATAACCGTACTCTTAGGAAACCCTCCTTATACGTGAGGTACGTGTGCTCTATTTGCTTTGTTGCGGATTATATAGATTATATAGATTATACAGATTACATTACGTGACTTGATTACTATTCCTCGTCATATGGTTCTACCGGATCTATCCTAGACCGTGCCTATATTAACTAACTAGCTTCCTCTAACTCTTCTCTAAGTAGTCGTAATATCGTACTTAAGGCGTTCGTAACATTATAAGAACTTAATAGGATTCCTAATAATAAAGGAACTTAACTAAAGATAGGTTAGATAGGTAGAAATGCTTACAGAATACTATTTTAAGATTTAGTATACTAAAGGGACAGATAACACATAAGTAGATGCTCTAAGCTAAAAAGCTAAACTATAAAATAACGAAAAGCCATTAGGGGTTTTACTGCGAAAAGATATAGATAGATTAATTAAATATAACTATTTAAAGATTATAGTAACTTAAGAAGAACTAGATAGAGTTTATAAGTTACTAAAAAGCTTTTAGATATAAAGAATCTTTAAGGCATAATTAAAGGAGCAGTTAGAATACTTAGAAGAAGAAATATTATATAAATATAGAGAAGTAAAGTATATCCTAAGAAGTATAGCGGAATACTTTATGGAAGATTTCTATAAGGGGCTAATATAAGGACACAACGGAGCTATAGGCTTAGTATTAAGACTCTAAAAGGAGTATATTATTAATGGAATCTAAGGCTTAGTACGGAAAGCTATAAAGAAATATTTAGATTGCTAAAGAAATAAACTAATAAGGTATAAGCTATACGGAGGGCTATAACCTGTTAAAATACTAAAGAGACTATAGGAAGTTATATTATAGGACTTTATTATAAAGTTACTAAAATTAAGAGATCCTATTACTGGACAAGATTATAACGTAATTTTAGTAATAGTAGATAAGCTTATAAAGTAGGGATACTTTATAGCCTATATAGAAGAAATCTTAGCGGAAGATATTGCTAGAATCTATATTAAAGAAGTGTTTATAAGATATAGAGCACTAAGTAAGATTATATTAGATAGAGATTTAAGATTTATAGTAGTATTTTAGGAGGTATTCTTAGTAGAATAAGAAGTTAGAGTAGCAACTTCTACCATATATTATTCGCAGATAGACGGTTAAACGGAAAGACTAAATTAGACACTAGAGCAGTATCTAAGGCACTATATTAATTACGTATAGAATAATTAGGTATTGTTATTATTAGTTATATAGTTTATATATAATATAACACTAAAGCCGCAATAGTAGCGAAACTAGCCCAAAAACGACTTAATAAAACAATCCGATATTGGAACCCTACTCCCTACACCAAGAGACCCTATAAAACCACGTCGCCCTATCTATAAGGCATGGGGGACGACGGCGGGGCGTAAGCTTCCTATTAAAGCCGCGAGAATCGCGACGCAAGGGAGCTGAACTATAAACTAGGTGGGTAATAACGCAAAAAGGACAGCTGCCAGCTTAACCAGTAATGGCAAAAACCAAAGAAATTACTTAGATAAATTAAAGACGATCTTATAAAAGAGGAGGAAGAAACTCTATAATACTAGATACTTACTACTGTTTAAGAGGTTATATAACGCGTTAAAGCCCTCTTAACGCGTCTAGCCCCCTAGATAACCCAGGAAAGGGAGATTAAGGCCTAGCTTAACCGGATTAAAGCCGGTATTAAGGAAATTTAAAAGGAAACGCGTAAAGGAGGACCCTTAGGTTTAGGAGTTCCCCTAGTATAGGGCCAGACCTAGGCAGCAGTTGCCGCGTAGGCGGCCCGTACGGTAAACACAGTTGCGGCACTATAGAGAGCAACCATATACGTTAGGCTTAAGGAGCCCTAGGGCTATAAACTAAGGGAGCTCCTTAAGACTATCTAGAGGTTAATACTAAGTGTATATACCATACGCACCCTTAATAGTGGGGATATAGATATTTATATCCCCTCCTAAATAATAAAGAACTAAATCCTAAACGGACCGGACGCGCTAGGACTTAAGATACTAAGGAAAAACTATTTCCTAGAAGTACCTAGGGTCCCACTTAAGACCTTAATTAATAGCGGAAGAAATATAGATAATTTAAAATTAATTTAATCTATTTGCGAAGTAACAAAATGCCTTATATCTAGGGTTGCTCTTAACCGGATCCGATGGCTACACAACCCTAAAGCGTAGGCGAAATGCTAGGCAAACCTTAGTAGCGCTTAGAGAGAACCCGAGAAGACTAGAGGAATACTTATAATTGGCATTCTAACTTAGGCAATTTAACAAAAGATTATAAAAAGTGGGATAGTTATTAAATCCTAGCTATTTAAAACTAGGCTATTTAAGAACAGCCTAATTATAAAGTAATGTTATTGCTATAACTAGTAGGGATATATATAAAGCGTATATGGAAAGTAAATAAAATATAGGTAATGTATGGGACTATATAGTACGACAGATTGCCTTAAGGAGAGAGTATCTTATATTAACTGCGGTAAAGCCTATAAGGTATAGTAAAAAAAGGAGTATAGGACCTTCTAGAGCTACCTTAAGGGTATCTAAATAAAAAGAATAACCCTTTTAACGCAATTACTCCGTATATAAGAAGCTATAGAAGTAATATTATATTAACCTCTAATACCAGGTAACTTTATAATCATTACTAATAAAAAAAGAGGTTAAGAAGTGTCTTACCTAGGGACTTAAAAATAACTACTTAAATAGGGATTAGGTAAACTATTCTTTATTAAAATAGTAAGTAGAAATAGATTATAAGTAAGGCTCCAGCTTTGCGCTAACTAAGTAATAACAGTAACTAGCGAAAACGATAAGGAATAAGATATAGATATAGATAAGCTTATACCTACTCTAAATAAGTAGGTATATAATTATCTAGTATAATTACGGAAATGCAAACCAAGGGGCGTGTCGCCCCTTTTTTAATAGCGTTACGCCGGCGGACTACTAGGTCCTTATAGTTTAAGAGCTAGTATATAATAAGTATACTAAATTAATATACTACCCTAGGGGATTCACGCTTATATATAACGCCCTCTCTATAATAAAGGTCTGCTTTATAATTAGCCAGAATATTAATACCGCGTATTAGAAATGTAGATAGTACGGCCTATTTACTATAGCTCTCTAGCTACGCCTAAAGGGGCTAGAGGTTATAATTATTAACATATATAACCCACACGGAGGTAGCACCTAGATTAGGGTATAGCCTAAGGTTAAAATAGCTATTAAGGAAGCTAAGGGAGAAGTTATACTTCTAGGTAACTTTAATGTCTACTACCTAATGTGGGGCGGAGCGTATATAGCTAGTAAAGAGTAGGTGGAACGCCTTTTAGCCAAAACGGATACCAGAGGTCTTATACTCGCGACACTAAAAGGAGAGCCTATATAGAAAAGAGAATAATAGGAGAGTGTAATTAACCTTACGTTTATATCACCAGATCTATATAGATAAGTTAACTTCTATAGTATAGTTAAGGAATAGGCCCTTATAAGAGACTATATACCCATCTATATCTAAATTAATAACGCTAGCGCCTTGCCTTTAAGAAGCTAGACTTATAAGGCCTCCTCTAAAGCATTTAGCAGCTTAACTAGGCTACGTCTAAAAATCCCCTTTATGCCCTTTAGGAAGGGATTAAGTAAGTACTTAAAAAACACTGCCTATAAGCACGGCCTAGCTAGCAAGCCCACTAAGAATGGTTACTATACGCTATATAGCTCTACGCCGGCGCCCGCTAGGCACGACGATAGTACTAGGCCTATAATAACCCCTAGGACCGCTAAAGATACTTAGTACTAAGCAACCAGCTCTAGAAAGAGACTAGGAGAGTTAGCTAAGATAACTAAAGGCGCTTTATCTATAAACTTACTAAGGACTAGTTAAAACCGCATAATAAAGGACTCTAAATCTTATTAAAATGGATTAGAAAAGCAAGCGTAGTAAAGGCGGACCCTTATTTACTAGACCTTAGGAGGTCTATTAAGGACCCCTTAATAGATAATAACACTATAAAAGCGGATATTTTTATAGCTAAGTTTTTCCCTAAGACCGAAACAGCGGATCTTAGGGTTATTAAGATAGAGGCAATAACGGAATAAAGGACGCTTAATATTAGCCCTATTATTTTAATAGAGGAAATTAGTAAGCTAATTACAAGCCTTCTAAATAGAAAAGCCCTAGGGCTAGACGGTATACCAAATAAGGTTCTTAAAGTGGTTACCTTAGTTATTATAAAAGACCTAGTAGAAGTAGCTAGCTATTGCTTTACCAACGGAATAATACTAGAAAGCCTTAAAGAATCTATAACTATAGTTTTATATAAGAAGGGAAAGAAAGACTACTTTCTCCTAGGTAGCTATAGACCAATTACTCTTAAAAATACGCTAGTAAAAGTCCTAGAGAAGCACGTAGCTAATATTATATTAGAGGCAGCGGAAGAATATAGGCTACTCCCTTGGAACCAGATGGGAGTAAGGAAAAAGCGATCTATATTATTAGCGGTAGGACTGCTTAGCTCTTGCGTATAGATAGCGTAGCAAACGCGTTGCGGATGCGTAGTGTTAATGCTAAGCCTAGACTTAGTAGGGGTATTTAATAATATTTCCCACGAAAGGCTTCTATATGTCTTAAAAAGAAAAGGCTTTTTAAAGTAGCTTATAGACTATATATAAAGCTTCTTAACAGTACATAAGACCTATATTAAGTTTATAGATTATAAGAGCAATTAGATTTAGACGTAGACAGGCATTCCTTAGGGGTCTCCCTTATCGCTAATTCTATTCCTCTTTTTTATATTAGAGCTCTTAGAGGAATTCTAGAGCCCCAATAACGGCACACTAGGTTTTGGCTTTGTAGATAATATAAACCTTATTACTTAGGGGGATTCTATAGAAGAGAACTGTTAATAATTAGAGGCCGCTTATAACTGCTACACCGCATAGGTAAACTAATATGGCGCGGCGTTCGCCCCTAAAAAGTACTAGCTTATACACTTTACAAGGCGACGGCACTACGCTACTGTAGACCTTGCGTCTACTGTGCGTATCGCCAGCTATAAGACAGCTCCCTAAAAAACCAGTATGCAAGTCCTAGGGATTTAAGTGGACCCTAAGCTCTAGTGGAAAGAATAGGTTAAGAAGGCTATAAGTAAGGGCTTAGCGGCCTTTAAAGCGATGTTAAGGATCACTACGTCTATATAGGGCCCCTTAATGCGCCGCTTACGCCTCCTATACACAGCTACTATTTAACTAGCGATGCTATATAGAGCCTAAGTATAGGGAGTTTAGGATAACGGCGGAACGCTAGCTAAAAGCTTAATTAAACCGCTATAGAAGATCTAGAATAAGTGCCTCTGTAGGGTTATAGGCGTATACTAGCGAACACTAATAGCTGCAATAGAGAAGGAAGCGGCTATTCCCCTAATCTAGCTCTATATTAAAACGACAGCCCTTTAAAAAGCTGCTAAAATAGCTCTTAATAGGGTAGAAAAAGAATTAGTAGAGGCACTTAACGGTATCTAGAATATACTAGTAAAGTGCCGGCAAAAAATAAGACGGCTATTAGCACTATTAAAAGCGCTTAGAGACTATATAAGGGACTATAAAAACGAGATATAGGGCTTTCTTATATACTAGAAGGATTATATAGAGCGGAAAGCTATAATAAACCCCTATAGGTATGGCTAGCGGAACGCTGGCGGAACGTAGACGGAGCGCCGCCGCCGTATAGGAGGTTACTAGCACCACTAGCGGGCAACCACCCTTATCGCGAAATGGGTAGACCTAAAATGGCGCTAATAGTAATAAGTAAAAGCTAAAGACCGCATAAAAACTACGTGGAGGACCCCTTAAGGGAGTTCTATAATCCTACTATATAAAGACCTAATAAAAGTAAAGGCTATAGTACTATTCCTTCTTCGTATAGAGGTAATAGGGCTTAATATATAGCTTGCATCTATTAGAGTACTAGCAATCCTCCTATAGTACGGATATAGCTAAATTAGGTAGACAGTTTACTATATACTATTTTAGTGCCTATACTACTAAAGGGCGGACTTTATAGTAAAATACAACTCAAAACGCCTTTAAGAAGTTTTAAGTAATAAAAGGAGCGCTTAAGCGGCTGCGAAATGGCTAGTATAGTTAGGTGCCTTAACTTAGTTCTAGGCTATAAAGGTAATAGATATAGAGGATATAAGTAAATATTAGCCTTTCTAAAGCTTAGAAGACTGGTAAAAAAATAAGGGTAAAAAGAATAAGGGAAGAAGGGGTAGAGTGAGATCGTCCGCAAAGCGTAGTTAGTTGGCTTATTATATAGACTCTCAGACAGGTAGAAGGCGAGTAGCCGGCGCTCCGATATCGGAACGCTATTGTCTTTTTAGCGTGGCCCGCGAACGGGTTTTCTCTAAGTAGAGTTTTTCCTATAAAAGGTATTAGCTTATGTGGACCCACTAGGGGGACTGGGACGGGTGGTAAATTGAATTTATTATTAATATAACACTATAAAAAGAAATGGGCATATTACTATTTAAGGCGAATTACGGATACGAGTTAAGAACATTATTATTATTACGTTAAGTAAAGAAAATAAGTAGTATAGCTAAATAAAGAATAGAAACGTTAATAAATCTTTATAAGAACCTTATAGAAACAGCTAAAGTAGTATAGTAAAGAATAAAAAAGTACTATAACGCTAAGGGATCTAAGGGACTAGATTTTAAGGAGGGAGATAAAGTATAGCTACTATATAAAAATTTTAAGAGTTAACAACTAAGTAAGAAATTAGACTACGTTAGACTAGGACCTTTTAAAATTATATAAAAAATTTCACTGGTTATATTTAAGTTAAACCTACTAGTTAGAATAAAAATCTACCCTATATAGTATATCGCAATACTAAAGCTAGTATATAGGAATATTAAGCTACTAGTTTATAAAGTAGACACGTATAAAGGATAGGAAGAAGATAAATAGTAAGTTTTAAAGATCGTTAATTATAAGGAAGTTAATAACAAAATATAGTATAAGTTTAAGTAGATAGGCTATAATATAACTACCTAGGAACTACTAGAAAATCTAAAGAATGCTATAGAAAAGGTATAGGAGTATTAAAAGAGATTAGGTTAGATAATATTAATAAAGAAGGAGTGTTAAAGAATAAGTTACTTAAGGGGAACCTAAGAGAAGCAGCTACCGAGCTATTTAGAGTTATTCCCTTTTTAGTTAAGGGAGGACCAGCCCTTTTATTACTAAGTTCCTATAGACCTTATTTTATAAGTTTCTATTCCTTAAAACAGACCTTCTTATACACCTTCTTAAGACATTAAAGGTAAGTAAAGGCACTCTATTAAGACTTAAAGGTATAACGCTAAGCCTCTAGGGCTAGCGCAGTCTCCTTAAAAGAATAACGAAGTTTATTATAAGCGGCCGCTAGATTACTCTCTAGCTTTATAGTAATAGATTAAATATAAAACCCTAAGACAAATTAATTAGGGGATTAGACGGCTATTAAAAATAATAGGACGTGTATATTTAGCGTTAGAAATAAAGCAAACGTTATAGAACGAATAAATATTCACTTTAGTGCACTTTAAGTAAAAGGAAGGTTGCTAAGATAAGGGACTCGCTAGCGTAATATAAACTAATCCCTCTCTCGCACAATATAAATAAGGAGATAGTATTATTTTACTAAGTAATAATATAGCAGCAATAGTGCGGGTATAATATTGCGCTTATAAAAAAGGAGATACTTTAGGTATAATAAGTAACGATATTAACCAAATTAATTAAACGGATATTATACCTCTAGTAAATAACTTAAAGATATTTAAAATCTTTAAGGACAAAGATAAAAAGGAGGGAGATAGTATTACGGACACTTTAAGTATAATATTACAACTACTTAAAGAAGAGTTAGAGGAAGCTAGTTAGTTAATATAAGCACGGTCTAATATAGAGCCGATAAAACTATATAATAAAGAATAGTAAGTAGGTTATATAATGTTGTACGCAGTATACGCGGTATACGCATTATATGGCTACGTATAATACGTATAATACGTACATTATATATAAGAAGGATTTCTTAGAAGAACAATCGTGTATTTAAAGGACTACAGTCCCTACCTAGATAATTCCTTCCTTATAGTAATTCTTAGAATATAATTAGAGTTAATCTATTAGGCAACCACTCCACTAGTTATTATTACGTTGTTAACTTTAATTTGCATTACCTACACACTTAGCCTATTAACGAGTCTATCGTAGTACTTACTATAAGGCTCCGTTATATATAGCATCTAAACCCTTTTATTATTAAAATAGCGTTATATAGTACCGTTTTCTACTTACTTATTTTTTTTCCTATATAATATGCCTCTTTAAAGGGTTAATTAAAGATTTAAGGTCTAGCGCGTCTGGCTTTATTGCGCTAGTATTACTCTTAATTAATAATAATAAATTCAATTTACCGCCCGTCCCGGTCCCCCTAATAGGTCCACGCAGGCTAATACCTTCTATAGGAAAAACTCTAACTTAGAAAAAACCCCACCTCGGGCCGCGCTAGAGAGATAGCAGCGTTCCGACATTGGAGCGCCGGCGGCTCGCCTTCTACCTGCCTTTAAGTCTGCATATTAAGCCAACTGGCCGCACTTCGCGGATAATCTTACTCTACCCCCTTCTTTCCTTATCCTTTTACCCTTATTCTTTTACTAGTCCTCTAGGCTTTAAAAGGGCTAGTATCTATTTATATCCTTTATATCTATTGCCTTTACTGCCTAAAACTAAGGTAAAATACCTAACTGTACTAGCCATTTTGCTGCCGCTTAGGCGCTTTTTTTATTATTTAAAACATCCTAAAGGCGTTTAGAGGCGCATTTTGCTATAAAGTCCGCCCTTTAGTAGTTTAGACACTGGAACAGTATATAATAGACTGTCTGTTTTATCTAGCTATATTTATACCGCGGGAGAACCGCTAGTATACTAACGGATGCAAGCTATATATTAAGCCCTATTACCTCTATACGAAGAAGAAATAGTGCTATAGCCTCTGCTTTTATTAGGCCTTCGTATAATAGGATTATAGGTTTCCCCTATAGGGTTTTCCACGTGGTTTCTATGCGGTCTTTAGCCTTTACCTACTACCGTTATTGCTATTCTAAATCTGCCCATTTCGCGATAAAGGTAGTTACCCGCCTTTAGTGCTAGTGACCTCCTATACAGTAGCGGCGCTCCGCCTACACTCTGCCGGCGTTCCGCTAGCCACGCTTATGGGGGTTTATTACAGCTTCTTACTCTATATAGTCCTTTTAGTACGCGAGGAAGCCTTATATCTTATTTTCGCGGTCCTTTACGCGTTCCCTAAGCGCTTCTAATAATACTAGTAGCCGTTTTGTTTTTTACTAGCGCTTTACTAATATATTTCAGATACCGTTAAGTACCTCTACTAATTCCTTTTCTACCCTATTAGAGGCCGTCTTAGCGGCTCTTTAAAGGGCTGTCGTTTTAATATAGAGTTGGATTAGGGGAATAGCCGCTTCCTTCTCTATTGCAGCTATTAGTGTTCGCTAGTATACCTCTATAACCCTACGGAGACACTAGTTCTGGACTTTCTATAGTAGTTTAAGTAAGCTTTTTACTGGCGTTCCGCCGTCATCCTATACTCCCCACACTTAGGCGCTATATAGCATCGCTAGTTAGACGGTGGCTATATATAGGAGGTGTAAGCGGCGCATTAATAGGCCCTATGTAGACGCGGTAATCCTTAATATTGCTTTAAAGGCTACTAAGCCCTTACTTACAGCCTTTTTAACCTACTCTTTCTATTAGAGCTTGGGGTCTACCCAAATCCCTAGGACTCGCATGCTGGTTTTCTAAGGGGCTGTCTTGCAGCTGGCGATACGCACGATAGACGCAAGATCTACGGTGGCGTAGCGCCGTCGCCTTATGAAGTGTATAAGCTAATACTTCTCAGGGGCGAACGCCGCCCCATGTCAATTTGCCTATACAGCGCAGCAGTTATAGGCGGCCTCCAATTATCAATAGTTCTCTGCCGTAGAGTCCCCCTAGGTAATAAGGTTTGTGTCGTCTATAAAGCCAAACCCCAGCGTGCCGCTGTCGGGGCGCTAGAATTCCTCTAACAGCTCTAATATAAAAAAGAGGAATAAGATTAGTAATAGGGGTAACCCCTAGGGGATACCTATCTGCGTCTAAATCCAATTACTCTTATATCCTATAATAGGTAGTTATATATTAGCTAGTAATATAGTAGAGTTTAATATACCTACTTATCTAGGCCTCTACCCCAGTTTTCTAGTGCTTTAGTCCCAAACTATAAGCAGTTAACTACCACCACTAATTACGGGGAATTTCACCAGTTCTTTTAGATATCTTATAACGGTATTACCTAAGTACTAGTCTACCCCCTAGTAGTCTATATAAGAGTTTCCTCCTAAAGTTAATACGCTTTTGTACGGCTTAGGAGCCTTTTATAACCTCTAGTTTCACGCCTTCTTTATTATTTCCGCCAGTATAGGTATAAGCTACCGTTTCCAGGGGTCGCAACTCCTATCTTTGCGCCTACTAACATAATTCTACGGAGGCGTCATAGCTGCATCCTACAATATAGTTAGGTATACCTTCTACGGACAAGGCCAAGCCACTACCTTTCCCACCTAAGTAACTCCTATTTACTCCTTAAGTATATCTCACCAGCAAGCCACCCTAAAGGCGAACGGTTCCGTCTATTAATATACTAATACGCGCATCCGTTCTCTTAAGCCATATAGTAATCTCTCTAGCTAGGGTATAATCCTACCTACCTACTAGGTATACTAAAGGTTAAAGCCTAGTTAAGGAATAAAATCCTTAGAGCTAGCAGTGGCTACTACATACTACACCCTATAGCAAGCCAGTAGTAATATAGGGGCGCAACACCCTATATACTACTAGTTCCCGTTTCGCGTTACCTATAAGAGTCTCCTTATAATAGGCCGACCGTGTCTTATAGGAGGGGGGCCGTAAAGACCAGGTCCCACACCAGGCAACCTACTCTCCCCCCTCCTACTAACTAAGCTTATATCCCCCCTTTTTATAAGCTAGCCTATATCTCTAACTATCAAGTCCTCATCTAACTGGCCTATATTTCCCCTACAGCCTCCCCCATATATATATATTAGGTTACATACACCACGCCTATTAAGACCCTCCTATAAGTCACCTTATACATATACACATCAGGTTACATACACTACGCCTATTAAAACCCTCCTATAAGTCGCCTATAAATTAACCATAAGTCAACCGTAAGTCAACTATAAGTCAAACGCCATAGGGCCGTCAAAGCTAGCCTATATTTCCGCTACCTAGAGCTTTACCCATATTTCCACCTCGTTAAGCCATCTGGTCGCCGTCCAGTCGCCATCACATTGCCATCACATCGCCAGCGCGTCACCATCATCCAGGTCGCGCGCACTATACCTATTAAGACCCTCTTCTAAGTCACCTAGGTATACTAGATACCAGATAGGCCCTTATAAAGGGGCCTTAACGAGTTCTTTAGGCAGGGCCTTAACAAGTTCTTCGCGATAGCCTTAGGGCCTTAACAAGTTTCATATAAAGTATCTGCAACGCGTTAACCTTAACAAGTTCTTATAAAAAGAGGTTCCCTACACCCTCGCTGTATCCTCTCGGTCTCAGAGCTAGTGTAAGCCCAAGGGTATCCTATTATACGCCTAGGGCGCGTCTATATCAACTAGCTAAATAAGGCCAGTTTCGGGCCTGGCTGCAAGCCAGGTAGTTGTACGTTGGGCGGTTTTTGTATCCTAGTTTCCCTTAATGGCCCCCCTGAATGGTATAGCAGGAGCCCCAAGCAGGGGCAGTAGGACTCCTAGTATTGTTAAGGGCGATATACGCGTCGCAGGCTCAACACCACAGAGTCGCAACACCAGCGCGCTGCGCGCGCTGCGACGGCTCTCCTCCATCGCCTCTGCACTTAGCCATCATAAGGAATGATTTCCCGATAATGTTTCCACCCGCGGCGACGTAGACGCGTACAGTAGGGCTTCGCGGGCTTACTCTTAATTAGAGTTTGCGATTATAGCTTTAATAAAATCGCTCTAAATATACATTTTCTATTTAGCTATTAAGTTTTGGGTATATAGGTATACTTAGGATATAAGTATATACTACTAGGACAGTAATTAAGGTTATAAGGTTAACTTTAATATACAAAGCCCCCCCTAATTTTAGCTATTAGTTTACTAATATATAATATAGTTACGCAGGCCTTATACTAGCTATTTTCATAATTATATATTATTAAGAGTTATATTTTAGATATTAGAAAATAATATAAAGATAATCTTCACTCTATAAGCAAATTATTTTTCTAGCTTATATAGAGTGTAAGGAAGGTTTTATAATCTATAAAATAAATTATCCTTTTAATAACTAGGCTATTAGTGTAAGAAAGATCTAATATATTAGCTAGGGGCTGCCTAAATAGTAATCTTATATAGTTCTTCTACATATTCTATAATATAGTAAAAGTGTTAAGTAGGCTATATCCGGCGCAGCTACTAGAACCAGTGGTGTTTAGCTAAATCGTTAGTACAATCCTAAAGAAGGCGGAAGGACTAGTCTTATAAAACCAAAACTAGTAGGGGTAATTCTAGTGGCGTTAGCTAAGACACTTAAATAACTTAAAATTCTTTATTCGTAAAACCCCGCTTTACTATAACATATTAGGACCTAGTAATTTCACCAATACCTATTTGTAAACGCCACTACGCATAATAGACATTAGGGCTAATGCTACTGCAAAGTAGGTGCGGGATATAGTTTAGTATAACCTAAAGTAGTAGTAGCGTTTTCTAGCAAGTATATAGGCCTAGGCTAAGGCGCCTTTTTTTAATAAGAATTAGCAGAAATTTATAAATAAGAAAGCTAGAAATATTATTAGCTTAAGGCGCGGCTAGAATAATATAAATTTACCTAAAAGGGAAATTTTTTTAGAACGCGTAAATAAGAGATTAAGAGATAATGGGTTAAATAAAGTAAACTAAAAGGCTATAAGCTGGCGTATACTAAAAGCTATTAGAAGTGCTACTAGTTAGTTTAATATAAACATTATAACTAGCACGTTTTTATTAAGTTATATTTTAGTTCTAAAGAATAAGAAATCCTAAGGGGAATTAATTAATAAACCTATTTAGGGGCTCCTATAAGATCCTATATAAGACAATATATAAAAATAAGTAGCGGGTAGTGTATATAGGGGTGTAGCTATATAGATTAGTAAAGATAGGCGCTTAAATTAAAGCCTAATATAAGCAGTGCCTATCTCGCCTTACTGTTACGAACGCTTTACGTACAATGTTACGACTACTTAAAGAAGAGTTAGAAGAAGCTAGTTAGTTAATAAGGGCACGGTTTAGAATGGATCTAGTAGAACTATATAATAAAGAATGGTAAGCGAGTTATATAATGTTGTACGTAGTGTATGTAGTGTATAAAAGGAATGTACGTATAATACGTATAACACGTATATTACGTATAAGAAGGATTTCTTAGGAGTACAGTTATGTATTTAAGGACCCTTAGTCCCTACCTAGATAGTTCCTTCCTTATAGTAATTCTTAAAATATAATTAGAGTTAATCTATTAGGCAACCACTCTACCAGTTATTATTACGTTGTTAACTTTAATTTACATTACCTATATACCTAGCCTATTAATAAGACCTACCGTAGTACCTGCTATAAGGTTCCGTTATATAATTACTACCTAGTTACGGTATTAAATATAAAAAGTTAAACAACATACTACTAAAAGCAGCCACTATAACGCTATTAACGGCGGCAACTACTTTAAGGTTAAGAGGTGATACTAGTATAGCAGATACTAACTTATAACAACCTATAACAGTTAGATAACTATAAGAGATAGTTAACTAGTTAATAGAGAATAATATAATACTTAAATAAAGGATTAACGGGATAGAGGCAGCGAAGATTAAGTTACCTTTAATTAAGAGATTCTTAGGAGAGAAATTAAAGCTTAAAGGATTCCTTACGTAAATGCACTTTAAGGTTATATAAGAAGGAGTAAAACTACTAATACCTATAGGTCGAATAGTATATATAGGACTATTCCTATTAGGAAGGGCACTTAAGTGGTTTAAGCCTTACTTTATAGAAATATAGGTAAATAGAATAACAACCACTAATTAGGAGGTATGGTTTATATTCTTAAGTTAGGAGGGATTTATAGAGCGGTTTATATAAATGTTTAGAGACCTAGAGGCAGTAACTATAGTAAAAAGGACCTATTTAGTTAACCATTAAAGGAAAATAAGTTGAGATATCTTTTAATATATTACCATTAGGGAATAATAAGGCAGTATTAGGAATGCCTTAGTTATAGGAATATAATCTAAAGATTAATTAGGTTATAGGTTAGGTTAATATTAGAAATACTTAATAATATAAAATATAACAGCAAGCTAAGTTAGTATAGTACTAAGTAGGAGCGACCTATAAAGAAATAGAAAAAGGGTTAAGCTATATACTAAAGAGATACCATAAGTATAATAAAAAACTATAGTTACTAGAAAGTGAAAAGCTGTTAAAATATATAGTATAGGACTATAAGATAGAATTAGAACCAGGAATAAGTCTAAGGTTTTTTCTAATCTATAAGCTTACTAAAGAAGAGGGTAGAGCACTAAAAGAGTTTATTTAAGAAAACTTATAAAAGGGATATATTAGACCATTGTAGTTATTAGTAGGTTATCTAGTACTATTCGTACTAAAGAAAAATAGTAAACTAAGGCTATGCATTAACTATAGACAGTTAAATAGCATTACTAGAAAGGATAGGTATCCTTTACCCTTAATTAGCAAAATCTAAGATAGGATAGGTAATGTATAAATCTTTATAAAGATAGATCTAAGATAGGCGTACTATTAGATTAGAATTAAGGAAGGCGATAAATAGAAGGTAGCCTTTAGGTTAAAAGAAGGACTATATAAACTATTAGTTATGTAATTTAGGCTTATAAATATACTAGCAACGTTTTAGAAGCGAATTAATAATATATTAGGGGAATACTTAGATGAATTTGTTATAGTATACCTTAACGATATTATTATCTACTTAATAACTAAGGAAGAATATGGAAAACACGTTAAATGGGTTTTAAAGAGACTATGCTAGTAGCAATTAAAAAAATAAGTTCTTTACTAGAAAGACCAATTTTATAGGATTTATTATTAAACTAGGCTAACTTAGTATAGATCTAAAGAAGATTAAGGCTATAGTAAATTAGTAAGAACTAAAGAACGTTACGCAGTTAAGATTGTTCTTAGGGTTTTACAATTACTACAGAAGGTTTATAGCGCAATAGTTAAAGGATATTAAGCCATTTACGTAATTAATAAAGAAAGAAGAACTATAAATATGGGGAAAAGAATAATAAGAACTATTTAAGGAAGTTAAGAGGTTATTTATTTAGGAACCAGTTTTTAAGATCTATTAACTAGGACTAGAGACGGTTATAAAGATAGATATATTAAACTTTATACTAGGGGTATACTTTATATAAAAGTATCTAGATAGCACCTAGTAGTATACTATAGTTAGAAGATAATACTATTAGAACTAAACTATAACATCTATAATAAGGAGTTATTAGATATAGTTATAGCACTAAAGAAATAGAGAGCGTTCTTATAAGGTATAGAAAAACTATTTATAGTTAAGACGGATTATAAAAACCTAACGGGATTCCTAATAATAAAGGAACTTAATTAAAAATAGGTTAGATAGGTAGAGATGCTTATAGAATACTATTTTAAGATTTAGTATACTAAGGGTATAGATAATACGCGAGCCGATATGTTAAGTTAAAAGGCTAAACTATAGAATAATAAAAAGCTATTAGGGGCTTTACTGCAAAAAGATATAGATAGACTAATTAGATATAATTATCTAAAGATTATAGCAACTTATAAAGAACTAGAGAAAGTTTATAAATTACTAAAGGGCTTTTAGGTATAAAGAATTCTAGAAATATAGCTAGAAGATCTATAGATGGATATATATAAAAACTAAGAAGTAAAGTGTATTCTAAGAAGCATAGCGGAGTACTTTATAGAAGATTTCTATAAGGGACTAATTTAAGGACATAACGGAGCTATAGGCTTAGTATTAAGACTCTAAGAGGAGTATATTATTAATAGAATCTAAAGGATAGCTAGGAAGGTTACTAAAGAATATCTAAATTATTAAAAAATAAACTAATAAGGCATAAGCTATATAGAGGGCTATAACCTATTAAAATACCAGAAAGACTATAGGAGGTTATATTATAGGACTTTATTATTAAGTTACTAAAGTTAAGAGACCCTATTACTGAATAGGACTATAACGTAATTCTAGTAATAGTGGATAAGCTTATAAAGTGGAGATACTTTATAGTATGCACAGAAGAAATATTAACAGAAGATATTGCTAGAATCTATATTAAAGAAGTATTTATAAGATATAGAGTACTAAGTAAAATTATATTAGATAGAGATTTAAGATTTATAGTAGTATTTTAAGAGGTATTCTTAGCGGAATAAGGAGTTAGAGTAGCAACTTTTACTGTATATTATCCGCAGACAGATAGTTAAATAAAAAGATTAAATTAGATACTAGAGCAGTATTTAAGGTACTATATTAATCACGTATAGAATAATTAGGTATTACTATTACTAGTTATATAGTTTATATATAATGTAACACTATAGAAAGGAATAGGCACTTTACTATTTAAGGCGAATTATGGATACGAGCCAAGAATATTATTATCGCCACATTAAGTAAAGAAGATAAATAGTATAGCTAAGTAAAAAAATAAAGACTTTAATAAATCTTTATATAGACCTTATAGAAATAGCTAAGGTAGTATAATAAAGAATAAAAAAAATACTATAATGCTAAGAGATCTAAGGGACTAGATCTTGGGGGAGGAGATAAAGTATAGCTACTATATAAAAATTTTAAGAGTTAACAACTAAGTAAGAAGTTAGACTACGTTAAACTAGGACCTTTTAAAATTATATAAAGGATTTTACCAGTTACGTTTAAGTTAAACCTACTAGCTAAAATAAAAATCTACCCTATATAGTATATTGTAATGCTAGAGCTAGTATACGGGAATGTTAAGCTACTAATTTATAAAGAAGATATATATAGAGGATAAGAAGAAGACAAATAGTAAGTTTTAAAGATCGTTAGTTATAAGGATATAGACGATAAAATATAGTATAAGGTTAAGTGGATAGGCTATAATAAAACTACCTAGGAACTACTAGAGAATCTAAAGAATACTATAAGAAAGGTATAGGAGTATTAGAAGAAAATAGGTTAGGTAATATTAATAAAGAAGGATCGCTAAAAAATAAGTCACCTAAGGGGGACCTAGGAAGAGCGACTGCCGAACTACTTAAAGTTGTTCCCTTTACTATAGAAAGAGAGTTAGTTCTCTTATTAGTAAGTTCCTATAGACCTTATTTTATAAGTTTCCACTCCTTTAAACGGACCTTTTTACGCACTTTCTTAAGATAAAGTAGCTAAGTAGACGCCATAATATAAGTATCTAGAGCTTTCTATTCTGTATTTTAAGAGCGCTTAAGCTTAATAAGGGCCTACGCTAAGTTACTATCTAACTTTATAGTAATATTTTAAATATAAAACCCTATAATAAATTACTTAGGGAACTTAGAGACTATTAAGAGTTATAAAATATATATATTTAGCATTAGAAGTAAAATAGACGTTATAAGAGGAATAAATATTTACTTTAGTATATTTTAAGTAAAAGGACAGTTACTAAGATAAGGGACTTACTAGCGTAATATAAACTAACCCCTCTTTTATATAACAAGAATATAAAGATAGTATAACTTTACTAAGCGATAATATAGCAGCAATAGTATGGGCACGATGTTGCGCGTATAAAGGAGAAGAAGCTTTAGGTATAATAAGTAATAATATTAACTAAATTAATTAGACGGACATTATACCTCTAGTAAATAACTTAGAGATATTTAGAATCTTTAAGGACAAAGATAAAGAGGAGGGAGATAGTGTTATAGACGCTTTAAGTATAATATTATAACTACTTAGAGAGGAGTTAGAAGAAGCTAGTTAGTTAATATAAGTACAGTCTAGGATAAAACCGGTAAAGCTATATAATAAGGTATAGTAGGTAAGTTATATAACGTGCTATATATTAAATAAGAGGAATAAGAGGAACTTATATACCTTATATATAACATGTATATTATATATAAGAAGGATTTCCTAGGAGTATAGTTGTGTATTTAAGGACCCTTAGTCCTTACCTAGATAGTTCCTTTCTTATAGTAATTCTTAGAATATAATTAGAGTTAATCTATTAGGCAACCACTCCACCAGTTATTATTACGTTGTTAACTTTAATTTACATTACCTATATACCTAGCCTATTAATGAGCCCATCGTAGTACCTGCTATAAGGTTCCGTTATAATCTATATTTAAATCTCGCCTATAGAATTTTATCTAGTAATCTACTATTTAATAGAAGCGCTTTATAAATCTAGGGTTATATAAGCCTCTATTTCTTTAATAGTTATTAATTTAGAGCGGCTTACTTTTACATTCTCCCCTTTTAACTTTTTTAGCCTTCTAGTTATTTTGTATACTTTCTCTAGTTCTACTTAGCGTGGCGGTGCCATCTCTATAGCTATAAACCGCCTTACTATTTTAGGGCTAGTTAAGATACTATCTAGCTATAATTGGCTTGGTAAAACAAGATAATCCTATAATATAGCCAGCTTATTTATCTGGCGGATTAGCAAACTTATATCTCTAGTTAATCCCTTACTAGTAATTCCGTTAATCCCTCTAAGGAACAGATATAGTATAAACTTATCGTCTCCGGTATAGTAGAAGTTAATCTATATCGCTTTTATTTCTGCGGTATACTATTAGTAATCTAGCATATATATTTTACTAAGTTCTTTTATATATAATATATAGGTATAAATAAACCACCTTATGCAGCTACTAAGGGCGGCAACCTCTAGCAAAATAGTCGTATATTAAATAAAGGGAAATAGCCTAAATTAGGAGGCAGATTATACTTCTTTCTATCTTTAGGAATCCGGACTATTCTAGTAAAGGATATTTATAAACTTATTTTACCCTCTTACCTAATAAAGACTAAGGTTAAAGCGGCCTTTAAGAATAACGCCAAACTATAAAACTAAGATTTAGGATTAAGGTTTGCTTCTAAAGGTTTAGGGAACACCTTACTAAAGAAGGACGCAATTAACTATTAGTAGTTTATTTTTAATCCTCGCGTTTAGTTATAAGAAGGTCTTCTAGTAGTAACCTCTACTAAAATAGTAAATATATCCGTCTAGGTTAGCTTTATAGCATGCCTAAAGATATAAAAAGAGTAGAAATAAGCTATATAGTATACGTCTTCGCGAAAGGTAAGTCTCTCTTTAAGCTTAGGGATATTTATCACCAACCGTTTTTTTAATCTAGAACCTACGCCCCTAGCTATACAATCTTAGTCCCATTTAGAATATTAAACTTATAAAATATTAACCTAGCGCTATAATTTATTAGGCTTAGCTTTTTCTACAAGCCGCTTATCTATAGCTTAAGATTTAGTAATTATTTTAAGTTAGCAAGAGGTAAAGCTAGGCGGCTATCTTAAAGTGGTTACAAAGAGTTACTACTAGCATTTAATACTCGCTTCTAATGTTCAGCCTTTAACTTATTAAATAATTGCATTTAATAGCCTACTAAGAGCTCTAATTACCGCTGGGTATATTTATAAGATCTTCCGCTCTAAACTACAGATACTTTCTATATAAGTCGTTTCCTTACTAACTAGATAAGCTTAGCTTCCTCTAAAAAAAGGTTTAAGTAGAACCTAATCTAAAGCCCACTTACCTATTAACCCGATTACTCCCTATAGGGCGTTACAACGTAATCCCTATTAAGGACTCTAGATTACTTAGCTTGTCTAAATCCCTTAATATAAGCTCTTTAATTAGTCCTTAAACGAGGATAAGGTTTTAACTCTTACTGCTTAAAAACCGGCATATTCCACGATGGTGCGTATTAAGAGGGATGACTATTTTATTTAGGAGGCTAAGAATAGCTAAGCTTTTAGGAACTACCTTCCTAGTATTAATAAGAGATGTCTTACGTAAGTATAGAAAATATATACTAAGGTATTTAGCGGTCTCTTAACCTGCTGCTTAACTAAGGATATTATCTACAGCGGTATAGAGCGATAGACAAATTGGTTTAAAATATCTATTAGTATCTTACCGTTCTTTTCTAGATTCTTTAAGAGATCCTTTTAAATTCCCCACCTAAGGCTAGCAATATTAATTAGGTTAGAAAGTAAAAAAGACTAAGGAACTAAATTAGAACCTCTATATAGCGTCCCTATAAAAATTATACCCTTTATTAGTTAGAGTAGATTGCTATAGAAGTCCTTAGCCTTATATACTATTATAAGAGCCTATTCGGTAAGTAAGTTCCTCTTAAAGAACTTAGGATATTAGCTGTGTTATATAAACCTTTTTTATTATAATACCCCTAAGGCTATAAGCAATAAAAATAAGAGGTACGTTTACGCGCTATAATGTTAGTTAAGGGTTTTAAGATACGAAGCAAATATAAAGCGTATTGTTACCTTATAATTACTCTAAACTAAACATAAACGGTTAAGTAGGTCCCTTATAAAAGTTTTAATTCTAGCTTTAGACCTGCTAAATACTAAAGTAGGGTTATATCTAAACGTTATTACTCTTCTATAAGGTATAGTTCGGGAAAGGGAATCTTTAAGCTAAAAGTGCCCGGTATTCTTATTGGTCTATATTTTCCTAGCTGTTCTATTTAGGCTATATATAGCAACAATATTAATTACCTATACATTAATTCCGTACTTATAACCCTTAGTTATACATATTATTGCTAATACTTACTCTACCTCTAGGATAAAATTAGAGCCCTATAGTTCTAAAGGGGGATATAGAGTAAAC
>Ga0307515_10003815_pt1 | contig 31511 bp, 28 predicted proteins | sample 17_EM_MG_FD_194513 | JGI IMG/M metagenome (GOLD analysis project Ga0307515, IMG submission 194513) | Populus trichocarpa ectomycorrhiza microbial communities from riparian zone in the Pacific Northwest, United States - 17_EM | ecosystem: Host-associated > Plants > Roots > Unclassified | place...
ATCCACGTCGACGGCGAGGGCACGGTGCTGCTCACCGAGACCGTCCAACTCGGCGCCGGCCGCAACCCCGGCTGGACGCGCGAGCAGGTCGAGGCGGAGATCCACGCCAAGCTCGGCACCACAAAGGCGATCTGGCTCCCGCACGGCCTCACCGGCGACTACGGCGTCTACGGCACCCAGGGCCACGTCGACATCGTCGAGGCCTTCGCCCGGCCCGGCACCGTGCTGGTCCACAGCCAGCGCGACCCGGCCCACCCGGACCACGCCCGCTCGCAGGAGTACCTCGCCCTCCTCCGTGCCGAGACCGACGCGAAGGGCCGCCGACTGGAGGTCGTCGAGGTACCCGCCCCGACCGTCCTCAAGGACGAGGACGGCGACTGGGTCGACTACTCCTACATCAACCACTACCTCTGCAACGGCGGGGTCGTGCTCTGCGCCTTCGACGACCCGGGCGACGAGATCGCGGCCGGCATCTTCCGCCGCCTCTTCCCGGAGCGGACGGTGACACTGGTGGACGCCCGTACGATCTTCGCGGGCGGTGGAGGCATCCACTGCATCACCCAACAGCAGCCGAAGATCTAGGGACCCGGCGAGAGGGGGTCGGACGATGGCCGGTGCGCGGAAGAACGCGCCGCCGCGCGAGGACGTACTCGCCGCAGCCATGCGCATGATCGCCGAACGCGGCCTGGAGCAGCTCACCATGGCGGCGCTCGGCCGCGAGGTCGGCATGAGCAGCGGGCATCTCCTCTACTACTTCCACTCCAAGGACGAACTCCTGCTCCAGGCGCTGGAATGGAGCGAGGGCAGGCTGGGCGCCGAGCGCGGCCGCCTGCTCACCCGCAGCACGGCGACGGCCCGCGAGCGCGTCGACGCGTACGTCGACCTGTACGTCCCGGACGGGCACCGCGACCCGCACTGGACCCTGTGGCTGGAGGTCTGGAACCGCTCGCAGAACGCCGACGACGACGCCCGCGACCGGCAGGCCGCCATCGAGGGCGTCTGGCACCGCGACCTGGTCGCGCTGATCGCGGAGGGGGTCTCGCGCGGGGAGTTCCGGGCCGTTGACCCGGACCGTTTCGCCGCCCGGCTCCGCGCTCTCCTGGACGGTTTCTCCATCCATGTGGCGATCGGGCTGCGGGGCACGGACCGGGCGCAAGTTCTCGGCCACGTACGGGAGTTCATCGACGAGGGGCTCCTCGCGGACGCGTGACCTTCCGTCCGGGTTGTACGCAATAAGGGCGATTGACCATGTGGCCGGTGCTGCGTTTGCCTCAAGGGGAGCCCTCGGCGCAAGGGCCCGGGGGAAGACAAGGTTTCGGGGGGAACCATGTTCATGTCCGCACGCATCACCGTCGGCCTCGCCGCCGGCGTCGTGCTCGCCTGCACCGCGGTGACCGCGACCGCCGCACCGCACGCGCCCCGCGTCGAGCGGGTCAGCACCGGCACGCACCACACCCAGGCCGACGGCGCCTCCGCCGCGCCGGCGATCAGCGCGAACGGCCGCTATGTGGCGTTCACTTCGGCCGCGACCAACCTCGTCCCCGGCGACAAGAACGGCGTCGCCGACGTCTTCGTCCGTGACCTTCGCACCGGCCGCACCGAGCGCGTCGCCGAGGGCCCGGCGAGTGCCCCCGCGCTGAGCGGGGACGGCCGCTACGTCGTCTTCGCCACGGCGGCCCCGCTCGCGAAGAGTGACGACAACGGTGTCGACGACGTCTACCTCCTCGACCGCCGCACCCATCGCACCGAGCGGGTCAGCACTGGCCACCCGACCGCGGCGAACGTCCACATGATGCCCGCGATCAGCGCGAACGGCCGGATGGTCGCGTACGTGACCTCGGCCCCGGACGCCGCTCCGGGCGACACGAACGGCCGGGACGACGTCGTGGTCCACGACCGCGGGACGGGCCGGAACCAGCTGGTCCAGTACACGACTTCCGGTGTCCTGGCCGACGCGGACGCCCTGTTCCCCTCCCTCAGCGCGGACGGCCGGTACGTCACCTTCGACACCCCGGCCCTGCTCGATCCCGAGCACGCGGACGTCTCCAAGACGCGGCTCGTGTACCTGCGCGACCTGCGCACCCAGACCACGGAACTGATCAGCCGGCCGAACAGGTACGCCTACAAGCAGTACGCGGACGCCTCGTCGATCAGCGGGAGCGGGCGGTCGGTGGCGTTCGAGTCCAGCCTTTACTACCTGGTGCCCGACGACACCAACAAGGCCACCGACATCTTCGTGTACGACCGGACGGCACAGACCACCGTCCGGGTCAGCACCGCAGCCGACGGCGCCCAGGCCGACGGCGCGAGCGGCGACGTGAGCCTGAGCGCCAACGGCCGCTACGCGGCGTTCGGTTCGGCCGCCACGAACCTCGTCCCGGGGGACACGGACGGCGTCGCCGACATCTTCGTCAAGGACCTGCGCACCGGGGCGATCCGCCAGTTGACCGGCGGTGCCGACGGAGCCTCCGGTGCCGTCGCCCTCGACGCCGACGGCCGCACCGCCGCGTTCACCTCCACGGCCACGAACCTCGTCCCGCGCGACACCAACGGGGTCCCGGACGTGTTCATCCACCGGCACTGAACGACCGACCGTCATCAACAGGGGGAACAGATCGTGGACATCAGCGCACGGGCCGCACTGGCCACCGCCCTCGTCACCGCCGCGGTGACCCTGGCGGGAACGACGGCGACCGCCGCACCCGAGATCCCTTACACCGAGCGCGCCAGCCTCTCCACGAGCGACGGGCAACTGACCGACGCGTCGTTCGGGGCGGCCGCGACGGACGACGGTGTCGTGTTCACCACGAACGCGGCCGTGGACAGCGGGGACACCAACGGCCAGTCCGACGTCTTCTTCCGCAGCTCGACCGGGACGCACGCGGTCAGCTACGCGGCGAAGCCCGGTGACGTCATGGCCGACGGCCCCTCCTACGAGCCGTCGGCCTGTTCCACCGGCCGCATGATCGCCTTCGTCTCCCAGGCTGCCGACCTGACGACGACCCCACGCCAGGACCACGAACCGCTGATCTATGTGCGCAACCGCAGCGTCGGCAAGATCAGCCCGTTGCCGCGCAGTTACCAGGGAGTGCCGTTCACGTCGATGGGCAGTCCGGCGATCAGCTTCGACTGCCAGTGGGTCGCGTTCGTCGCCACGCTGCCCTCCACGCCCGACCACGTGGAGCAGGCGCGCGTCTACCGTTACCGCGTCTACGACGGCTCGATCGCGCCGGTCAGCCAGGTCTCCGAGGACGGCTCACGCGCCGCGGGCCGGCCCTCGATCAGCGCCGACGGCCGCCACATCGCCTACCAGTATTCGATCCCGCACCCGGGAGGCCCCGCCAACGACAGCGACATCTACGTACGCGACATGGAGACCGGGACCCTGGAGAAGGCGTCCGTGGCGCGGAACGGGGGACCGGCGAACCGCGAGTCCACCGGACCGTCGATCAGCGCGGACGGCCGCCGGGTGGCCTTCGACTCCTACGCGTCGAACCTCGCGCACGGGGACACCAACGGCAGCGCCAACGTGTTCGTCCGCGACCTCGACACGGACCGCACGCGCCTGATCAAGGGCAAGGGCCGGGGCGCCTTCACCTACGGGGCCTCGCTCAGCGCGGACGGGCTCCGGGTCGCCTACGAGTCCGGACGCCTGGCCCGTCCGGACGGGCCGCGCCAGGTCTGGCTCGCGGACCTGACGGCCGGCACCGCACAGCTCGTCAGCGCGAACGCGCGGGGCGGCCCGGGTGACGGGTCCTCGACGAACCCCTCCATCCAGCCGGACGGACTGGCCGTCGCCTTCGCGTCGTACGCCGACGACCTGGTGCCGGACGACACCAACGGCACGCTCGACGTGTTCGTACGGCACCTGAGTTGATCAACCGGCTGTTCGCATCATGAGACGGACGGTGAGCACGGACGCGGGGTGTGCCAAACTGCGTCCGTGTTCTCGTTCGCCACGATTATTGGCAGCAGGCGCGCCGGTCCGCAGTGACCGCCTCGTACGACCAGGTACGGGCGGCCACCGTCGTCACTCGACCCGCGCGCAGACCTCTCGCACCCGCGAGGGGTTTTTCGCTTTTCTGGCCCACCTTCAGCCGGGAAAGCAGTGCGAGGGATCATTGAGGGACGGTGGAGCCGGTCATTCCGGTACAGACCGAGATTCAGATCCTCAGGAGCCAGAGACCATGACGGAAACCAGCGAACTCGACGATTCGTTCCACGTCTTCGACACGACCCTGCGTGACGGCGCGCAGCGGGAGGGCATCAACCTCACCGTCGCGGACAAGCTGGCCATCGCACGGCACCTGGACGACTTCGGCGTCGGCTTCATCGAGGGCGGCTGGCCCGGCGCCAACCCGCGGGACACCGAGTTCTTCGCCCGCGCCAAGCAGGAGATCGACTTCAAGCACGCTCAGCTGGTCGCGTTCGGCGCCACCCGGCGAGCCAAGGCCAAGGCGAGCGAGGACCCGCAGGTCAAGGCGCTCCTGGACGCCGGCACCGAGGTCATCTGCCTCGTCGCGAAGTCCCACGACCGCCATGTCGAGCTGGCCCTGCGCACCACCCTGGACGAGAACCTGGAGATGGTCCGCGACACCGTCTCCCACCTGGTTGCCCAGGGCCGCCGCGTCTTCGTCGACTGCGAGCACTTCTTCGACGGCTACCGCGCGAACCCCGAGTACGCGAAGGCGGTCGTACGGTCCGCCGCCGAGGCCGGCGCGTCCGTAGTGGTCCTCTGCGACACCAACGGCGGCATGCTCCCGGCGCAGATCCAGGCCGTCGTCTCCACGGTCCTCGCCGACACCGGCGCCCGGCTCGGCATCCACACCCAGGACGACACGGGCTGCGCGGTCGCCAACACCCTCGCCGCCGTCGACGCGGGCGCGACCCACGTCCAGTGCACGGCGAACGGCTACGGCGAGCGCGTCGGCAACGCCAACCTCTTCCCCGTAGTGGCGGCCCTGGAGCTGAAGTACGGCAAGAAGGTCCTCCCCGACGGCAAGCTCCGCGAGATGACCCGCATCTCGCACGCGATCGCCGAGGTCGTGAACCTCACCCCGTCCACGCACCAGCCGTACGTAGGCGTCTCGGCCTTCGCCCACAAGGCGGGCCTGCACGCCTCCGCGATCAAGGTCGACCCAGACCTGTACCAGCACATCGACCCCGAGCAGGTCGGCAACACCATGCGGATGCTGGTCTCCGACATGGCGGGCCGCGCTTCGATCGAGCTCAAGGGCAAGGAACTCGGCGTCGACATCAGCGGCGACCGCGAGCTGGTGGGCAGGGTCGTAGAACGCGTGAAGGAACGCGAACTCAAGGGCTACACGTACGAGGCGGCGGACGCGTCCTTCGAACTCCTCCTGCGCGCCGAGGCGGAGGGCAAGGCCCGCTCCTACTTCGAGGTCGAGTCCTGGCGCGCGATCGTCGAGGACCGCCCCGACGGCACCCACGCCAACGAGGCCACGGTCAAGCTCTTCGCCAAGGGCGAGCGCATCGTCGCCACCGCCGAGGGCAACGGCCCGGTCCACGCCCTCGACAGCACCCTGCGTGTCGCCCTGGAGAAGATCTACCCCCAGCTCGCCAAGCTGGAGCTGGTCGACTACAAGGTCCGCATCCTGGAGGGCAAGCACGGCACGTCCTCCACGACCCGCGTCCTGATCGCCACGTCCGACGGTTCGGCGGAGTGGTCGACGGTAGGCGTCGCGGAGAACGTCATCGCCGCGTCCTGGCAGGCGTTGGCGGACGCGTACACGTACGGCTTGCTGCGCGCGGGAGTCGAGCCGGCCGAGTAGGCGATCCAGAGATTCAGCAGGAGTCCTCGGCGAGCTTCTCGAACTCGCCGAGGCTCATGGCCTTGCCGTCGGCCCAGACCTGGCCGGGTTTCAGAGCGGTGATCTGCTCGGCGGAGAACTCCACGATTCCGTTGTACGAGTCACCGGTGATGTAGTGCCCGAAGATCAGCGAGTACTCGTGCCTCGGCAGGAGCCGCTGCTCGCCCCGGTGCCGGGCCTGCCAGGCGGCCGGCGGCGAGAACAGCGGGAACTCGGCGTCCCCGCTCAGCTTCTCCTTCCGCACGTCCCACCCCGTGGTGACCGGCCCGCCCTGAGCGCTCGCGGCCGACCCGTCGAGCGACGGCGACTGGTAACTGTCGTCCCCGCACGGCCGGATCAGCGCGTACGGCACCCCGTCCGCCCCGAGTCGTATCCCGGCCAGCGGCAGATCGACGGCAGCGCACCCGCTGAGCAGCAGACACCCCGCGACCACACCCACAACCGCCGCCGCGCCTCGAGGACCCAACGCCCTCACCCGGCTCAGCACGAGTCGTCCACGAGGTCGTCGAAGTCGCCCCGGCTCATCGCGCGGTCGTCGGCCCAGACCTGGCCGGGGTGCAGCGACGTGAGGTCCTTCGCGGTGAAGTAGAGGTCGCCGGTGTACTGGACGCCGCCGCCCTCGAACACCTTGAACGTCAGGGAGTAGGTGCGGCCGGGCGCCAGCTTCTGAGGCCCGGTCGCCTCGGTCCGCCACGAGCGGGGCGGCTCGAAGAGCGGGAACGTCGTCGTGCCGAAGGGCTCCAGCGGGGGCCCTACCAGGGGTGTCCGCCAGCCGGTGCCCAAACTTGGGCTCTCCGCGCTTGCGCTCTCCGCTGTCTCGCTCGCCACGTCGGCCATTTCCTCCTCGGTCCAACTGCCGAGGTCGATGTCCCCCGCGCGGTCGTGACCGCACGGCTTCACCAGTACGACCGGCTGTCCGTCCGTGCCCAACCAGGCCGCCGCCAACGGGAGTTGCGCGGGACTGCACGCGCTCAGCAACCCCACCCCGGCCGCCACACCCACAACCGTCCCCACGACACGTTTCATGTCCCGCCCCCCGTCGAGGGCGGGACACGACCCGCCCCGCCTACTGCAGATGCCACTTCTGGTTGGCAGCCCCCGAGCACGTCCAGATCTGCGCCCGAGTCCCGTTCGTCGACGAATTGCCCGTCACGTCAAGGCACTTGTTGGCCGCCGTATTCACCACATCACCGGTCGTGGAGTTGTACGACCACTGTTGCGCGGCGGTTCCATTGCAGTCGTACAACTGCACCTTCGCCCCGTCGGCGGTCGAAGCCGACGTCACGTCAAGGCACTTGCCGAGCGAGCGGACCGTGCCGTCGGTGCCCACGGTCCACTGCTGGGCGGTGGAGCCGTTGCAGTCGTAGAGCTGGACGGCCGTGCCGTTGGTGGTCGAACCCCCGGCCACGTCGAGGCACTTGCTCGCGAGGCCGACGAACGCGCCGGTCTGGCTGCCGCCGCCGGACTGCGTGCCCGCCCAGGTGAACGTGGCGGACGTCTTGCCGGGGAGGGAGTAAGTCGCGTGCTGGCCACCCCAGTTGATGGTCACCGTCTTCGCCGTGGACGCGTCGTTGTACGCGATCAGCGCCTTCGATCCGTCCGGGTTGCGCCACGCCACGTTCGGCACGTTCGTGGACGCGGTGGAAGCGATCCGCTGGGCGCCGGGGCGGACGAACTTCGTCAGCTGGCCCATCGTGTAGTACTCGACGGTGTAGTCGACGGTCCCACTCGCGCCGTCGCCGTTGTGCACGGTGATCAGGCCGGTGCAGGTGCCGCAACCGCCGTTGTGCGGGCCCATGTTCTGGTCCACGGCGAGCGACCACTTGGTCACCGACTTCGCCCAGTTGCGGGTGTAGTCGATGATGTTGTTCATGTCCTCGCGCTGCTGGTTGGCGATCCAGGTGCCGCCGGAGTGCTCGGTGCCGAAGGCGTCCAGCGTCGGATACTGGTTGTGGACGGTGGTCTGCTTGGCGATGTCACCGCCGTAGCCGTGCCAGGCGATCCCGCCGAAGTTGGGGTTCGAGCGGACGGCCGCGTCGTCCACGGTCGCCGCCGCGTACGAGTCGTACACGTCCCAGTTCCAGTCGTGCGCCAGCACCTTCGTCGTCAGGCCGGACGCGTTGAGCTTCGGCAGCAGCTCGCTCTTCGTGAAGTAGGCGAGCCCGGACGCGTTCCAGCTCATCGACGGGTAGCCGGAGCAACACGTCGGCTCGTTCTGGACGGTCACGTACGAGACCGGAACGCCCTGGTCCTTGTACGCCTGGAGGTACTTGACGAAGTAGTTGGCGTAGGCGCCGTAGTCCTCGGACTTCAGCCAGCCCCCGTTGAGCGAGCCGCTGTCCTTCATCCACGCCGGTGCCGTCCATGGCGAGGCCATGACAGTCAGAGACGGGTTCAGTGAGAGCGCCTGCTTGGTCAGCGGGACGACATCGGCCAGGTCGTGCGCGATCGAGAAGGAGTTGAGGTTCGGGTCGGTCTGACCGGCGGCCACGTCGTCGTACGAGTAGCCGTAGCGGGCCAGGTCGGAGGCGCCCATCGGGTTGCGCAGGAACGACAGGCCGATCCCGTCGGTTGGTGAGAACAACTTGGTCATGGTCGCGTTCCGGGTCGCCGTCGACAGCGCGCCGCTGCTGTTCATCAGCCAGGCCGCCGTGTCCGTGAAGGACGCGCCGCCCCCGGTGAACGTCTGGTAGCGGGTGTTCTCGTCGACGGTGATGTTCTCGCCGCTGCCACCCGTCCCGGACGAGAAGGCGAACGGCGTCTGGGCCTGGAGGCCGCGCGTGACATGGCGTCCGGCGGCGTCGTCGGTGGTGGTGAGCCAGGCCGTGACCTGTTCACCGGCCGCGTGTGCGGGGGGTACGGCGGCGGTGAAGCCGGCCACGGAGAGCAGTCCGGCGAGCAGCAGCCGGGCCGTGCGGGGGGTTCTCCTGGACATGGATGCGTTAGCCCTTCCTGACGAGATGTCTTGACGGGTCTGCGGGCCGTTAGTTAACTCACGGCGTGATCTAAGTCATGAGTGAACTGTGCGAACCCAGAGTGAACCAGAGCTCCAGAGCCGAGGGAAGGTCCATGCCAAGAACCGCCCTGCTCGTTTCCACCGCCCTGTGCGCCGCGCTGCTGTCACCGGCCGCCGTCTCCCAGGCGGTCGCCGCCGCCGATCCGGCCCCCACCCCCGTCGACCGCTTCGAGGGCGAGGTGCCCTTCGCCAGCCAGCCCGCCGAGGGCATCTTCACCTGGGGCGGTGACACCGACGACCCGCCCCAACTCGCCCTGACCGCGAGACCGGACGCCCCAGAGGGCGAACACGTACTCTCCGGCACCTACGACATCAGCGGCTACGGCGGCTTCACCCACGACTACGCCGCGACCGAACCCGGCCACGACTGGTCGGCGCACCAAGGCATCCGGTTCTGGTGGGACGGCCAGAACACCGGCAAGTCCACCAACTTCGAGATCAAGGACGGCGGCGCGAACGGCGAGGCCTCCGAGCTGTGGACGACGTCCTTCACGGACGACTTCACGGGCTGGAAGCAGATCGAGATCCCGTTCACGAACTTCGTCTACCGCACGGACTACCAGCCCGTCGGCGGCATCGACCACGTCCTCGGCCTGACCCAGATGTGGGGCTACGCGGTCACGCTCCCGGCCGGCGTCAAGAGCCAATTCGCCATGGACGACGTGGAGTTGTACGGCAAGGCCGACCAGTCGCTGCGCGCCTCCGTCACCACCGACGCGGCCGTCTACCCGGTCAAGGAGGGCGCTACGGCCACGGTCAAGGTCACCGTCGCCACCACCGGCGCCGTCCCGCTCGACGACCCGGTGACCGTCGCCTATGCGCCGGACGGCGGCACCGCCACCTCCGGCAAGGACTACACCCCGGTCTCCGGCACCCTCACCTTCCCGGCGGGCACCGCGTCCGGCGCCACCCAGACAGTCAAGGTCCGCACGCTCAAGGACAAGTCCGCCGAGAACGCCGAGACGATCCCGCTGAAGCTCACGGTCACCGGCGCCAAGGCCCCGGCCGAGAACCCGCAGGTCGTCGTCGACGCGCACGGACTGCCGTACCTGGACAGCAAGTTGCCCATCAAGAAGCGCGTCGCCGACCTCGTCAAGCGCATGTCGCTGGAGGAGAAGGCCGGGCAGATGACCCAGGCCGAGCGCGGCGGTGTGGGCACGGGCGCCGACGTCGCCACCTACGACCTCGGCTCACTGCTCTCAGGCGGCGGCTCGACCCCGACGCCCAACACGGCGGCGGCCTGGGCGCAGATGATCGACTCGTTCCAACTCCGGGCGCAGGCAACGCGGTTCCAGATCCCGCTGATCTACGGCGTCGACGCGGTGCACGGTCACAACAACCTGGCCGGCGCCACGATCATGCCGCACAACATCGGCATCGGCGCCACCCGCGATCCCCAACTCGCCGAGAAGACAGGCGCGGTGACGGCCAGCGAGGTCCGCGCGACCGGCGTCCCGTGGGACTTCGCACCCTGCCTCTGCGTCACCCGTGACGAACGGTGGGGCCGCTCCTACGAGTCCTTCGGTGAGGACCCGGCGCTCGTGCAGTCCATGGAGACGATGATCCAGGGTCTCCAAGGAGCCGCGAACGGCAAGCAGTTGAAGGACGACGACAAGGTCCTCGCCACCGCCAAGCACTTCGTCGGCGACGGCGGCACCGCGTACGGCTCCTCCACGACGGGCACGTACACGATCGACCAGGGCGTCACCACGGTCACCCGGCAGCAGCTGGAGGCTATCCACCTGGCCCCGTACCAGACGGCGGTGGACCGGGGCATCGGAACAGTAATGCCCTCCTACTCCTCGCTCGACATCGTCGGCGACGGCCTGGGCCCGGTGAAGATGCACGCCCGCGCCGACATGATCAACGGCGTCCTCAAGAACCGGATGGGCTTCGACGGCTTCGTCATCAGCGACTGGAACGCCATCGACCAACTCCCCGGCGACTACGCGTCCCACGTCAGCACCTCGGTCAACGCGGGCGTCGACATGATGATGGTCCCGTACAGCTACAAGGACTTCAGCTCGACGCTGATCGCCGAGGTGAAGGCGGGGCACGTCACCGAGAAGCGGATCGACGACGCCGTATCGCGCATCCTCACCCAGAAGTTCAAGCTCGGCCTCTTCGAGAAGCCGTACGCCGACACGAGCAACGCCTCGAAGATCGGCTCGACTTCGCACCGGGCCGTGGCCCGGCAGGCGGCGGCCGAGTCGCAGGTGCTGCTGAAGAACGCGAACAACGTCCTCCCGCTGAAGAAGTCGCAGAAGGTCTACGTCGCCGGTTCCAACGCCGATGACCTCGGCAACCAGACCGGTGGCTGGACCATCACCTGGCAGGGCGCGTCCGGCACCAACACCACCGGCACGACGATCCTCCAGGGGATGAAGAACGCCGGCGGCAACGTCACGTACTCCAAGGACGCGTCCGCCTCGACCAGCGGCTATGACGTGGGAGTGGTCGTCGTCGGCGAGACCCCGTACGCCGAGGGCATCGGCGATGTCGGCAACGGCAACGACCTGACCCTCACCCCGGCCGACCAGGCAGCGGTGGACAAGGTGTGCGCGGCGATGAAGTGCGCGGTGCTGATCGTCTCCGGGCGCCCGCAGTTGATCGGCGACCGGCTCCCGAAGATCGACGCCGTGGTGGCCTCCTGGCTGCCCGGCACGGAGGGCGACGGCGTGGCCGACGTGCTCTACGGAAAGCGGTCCTTCACCGGCCAACTCCCGGTCACCTGGCCGAAGTCGGAGGCCCAGCTCCCGATCAACGTGGGTGACACGTCGTACGATCCGCAGTTCCCGTACGGCTGGGGACTGACGACGCTGACGAAGGCGCCGACGGGTGGCACGGCCACCCTGAAGGCGCTGGAGGCCGCCGCGGGGAAGACCCGGTCGGCGGCGACCGGCAAGGCGCTCGTCACCAAGGCGCGGCTGATCGTGCAGGCGAAGGTGGGCCAGAACGTCACGGCCGCGGTGTCGAAGCCGTTCGCCGACGCGGACCATCTGCTGCTGACCGGCAAGTACGCGGCGGCCGTGAAGAAGCTGGAGGAGGCGTACCGGGCGGCGTAGGTCCTGCCCGATGACTCACCGCACCCCCCGCGGCCTCAACGGCGCGGGGGGTGCGGCCAGTTGGTGTCGGCGGGCAGTTCCACCGTGACGCGGAGCCCACCGGCCGGGCGCGGGGTCAGGGTGAGGGTGCCGTCGTGTGCGCCGGTGATGGTCTTGACGATCGCCAGGCCGAGGCCGACTCCTTCGTGGTCGGTACGGACGCGCTCGGTGCCGCGCTGGAACGGCTCGGTGAGGGTCGAGACCTGGTGGGCGGTGAGCGGGTCGCCGGTGTTCTCGACCGTGAGCACGACGGTCGTGGCGCGGACGGCGGTGGTCACCCACACCGTGCCCTGCTCGGGCAGGTTGTGGACGATCGCGTTCTGCACGAGGTTCGTGGTCAGTTGGAGCAGGAGCGTCTGCGAACCGTGTGCGGGGGAGATGTCGCCGCCGGTCTCGACGGTGACGCCGTGCTTCTCGGCGAGCGGGAGGAGCGTCTCGGTGGCCTCTTCCGCAAGGAGGGACAGGTCGACGGGTTCCCGGGTGAAGGACCGCTGGTTGGCGCGGCTGAGCAGGAGCAGTGCCTCGGTGGCGTCGATCGCCCGGGTGTTGACGGTGTGCAGGCGGTCGATGATCTGGCCGGTGTCGTGGTCCGGGTCGGCGCGGGCCAGGTCGAGCAGGGACTTCGAGATCGCCAGCGGGGTGCGCAGCTCGTGGGAGGCGTTGGCCGCGAACCGCCGCTGTTCGGCCACGTGGGCTTCGAGCCGGGCGAGCATCGCGTCGAAGGCGTCGGCGAGTTCGCGGAACTCGTCCTTGCGGCCCGGCAGTTGGATGCGGTGGGACAGCGAGCCGTCCGTGGCCATGCGGGTGGCGTCCGTGATGCGGGTCAGCGGGGCGAGCATGCGGCCCGCGAGGATCCACCCGCCGACCAGGCCGAACACCAGCAGGAACCCTAGGGCGACGGCGGCGATCGGAGCGAAGGCGCGCAGCACGGACAGGGTGTAGTCGGGCTCGATGATGAGCCCCATGTGGGGCACACGCGTCAGGAACAACCACGCGGCGGCGAGCAGCAGGACACCGGCGAGCATGAGAAAACCGACGTAACTGAGGGCGAGTTTGAGCCGGACGCTCAACCCGGGCGCCCTATCCATGGTCGTCTCCGTCGTCTCCGGCCTCGGATCGCGCGTCGATGCGATAGCCGACACCCGGCACCGTGGCGATGATCCACGGTTCGCCGAGCCGCTTGCGCAGCGCCGAGACGGTGATGCGCACGGCGTTGGTGAACGGGTCGGCGTTCTCGTCCCAGGCCCGCTCCAGGAGTTCCTCGGCGCTGACGACACCGCCCTCGGCGGCGACGAGGACGTCGAGCACCGCGAACTGCTTCCTGGTCAACGCGACATAGCGGCCGTCCCGGTAGACCTCCCGGCGGAACGGATCGACGCGCAGGCCCGCCAACTCCCGTACGGGCGGCCTGTTGTGGGCGCGTCTGCGGTCCAACGCCCGGAGCCGGAGCGCGAGTTCCTGGAGTTCGAAGGGCTTCGTCAGATAGTCGTCGGCGCCGAGTTCGAACCCGGTGGTCTTGTCGTCGAGCCGGTCGGCGGCCGTGAGCATGAGGATCGGCATACCGCTCCCGGAGGCGACGATACGGCGCGCGACCTCGTCGCCGGAGGGGCCGGGGATGTCGCGGTCGAGGACGGCGATGTCGTACCTGTTGACGCTCAGCAGCTCCAGCGCGGTGTTGCCGTCACCGGCGATGTCGGCCGCGATCGCCGCGAGGCGCAGGCCGTCGCGAATGGCCTCCGCCAGATAGGGCTCGTCCTCGACGATCAGAACACGCATACGTTTGATGCTGGAAGTCGACACATGTCGTTGATGCTAGAAGTCGGCACCTATCGTCCGCGTATCGAAAACCCGATACGCGCCGACAACACCGGGCCGTCTTGGCTGACGGGGTGATGATCCCCCGGATTCCCCTCGCCCCCTGGAAGCGCGGCCCGGTGCTCGCCGTGCTGGCCCTGCTGCTGGGTCTGCTCATGCTGCTGCACGCCCAGGTCCCGACCTTCGCGGGCATCGGCAGCCTGGTGGAGAACCTCCTGCCGTGGCTCGGCGTGTGCGTCCCGGTGCTGCTGGCCGGGGCGGTATGGCGCCGCTCCGCCTCCGCGACGGTCGCCCTGCTGCTGCCGGTCACGGTGTGGCTGAGCCTCTTCGGCGGGCTGCTCGTCGACAAGTCCCACCCGGGCGGCGACCTCACCGTGGCCAGTCACAACGTCAGCGCCGACAACCCCGACCCGACCGGCACCGCCCGTCAACTGGCCGCCTCCGGCGCGGACTTGCTGGCCCTGGAGGAGCTGACCCCACAGGCCATGGGCACGTACGAGAAGGGGTTGGCGAAGGCGTACCCGTACCACGCGGTGCGGGGCACGGTCGGCCTGTGGAGCAAGCTGCCGCTGTCGGACACCCGGTCGGTGAATGTCGTACGGGGTGATGTCGGGCCGTTGGCGAAGACCAAGCCGGCCGACGTCCCGAAGGAACCGGCCCGGGCACTGCGCACCACGGTGGCCACGGACCACGGGCCGCTAGCGGTCTACGTGGCGCACCTCGGGTCGGTCCGTTTGATGCCCAGCGACGGCTTCTGGACGGACTCGCGTGACTTCGGCGCCCGCGCGCTGGGCAAGGCGGTAGCCGCCGAGCCGAACAAGCGGGTGGTACTGCTCGGCGACCTGAACGGCACCACGGACGACCGCGCCTTCCACACCCTCACCGCCCATCTGCGCTCGGCCCAGGAGACGGCAGGCAACGGCTTCGGCTTCACCTGGCCGGCGTCCGTCCCGATCGCGCGCATCGACCAGATTCTGGTACGGGGGGTGGGGGCGCGGAGTGCGTGGGTGCTGCCGGAGACCGGCAGCGATCACCTGCCGGTGGCGGCCCGGATCAGCTGGTGAGCACCGGCCAAAGGGACCGACCTCGGGTAGCGTCGAGTCATGAAGGCCGTGATCCGGACCCGAAGCCTCCCGGGGCTACCGCTGGGGCTGCTGCTGGCCCTGCTGCTCGCCGCCCTCACCATGGCGACCCCGGCCGCCGCGGACACCGGCGTCTCGACGATCGGCGACGCCCTGCGCAAGAGCCCGGTCTACGTCGACCCATCGGCGAGCGCCCAGCTGTCGACGACAGACGCCGACGCCCTGGCCAAGCGGATCAAGGACGCCGACAAGCCGGTGTTCGTCGCGGTCCTCCCCGCCGACTACCCGACGGCGAACCTCTTCACCAACCTCCGCACCGCCACCGGCATCACCGGCCTCTACGCGATCCGCCTCGGCGACCGTTTCGACGCCCGCGCCGACTCCCGGGTGCTGTCGAACGCCGCCGTGAAGAACCTGGTCAGCAGCGTGCAGGGCGAGGACGCGAAGACCCAGCTCACCGACTTCACGAACCGCGCGCTCGCCAGCATGGGCGGTTCGGCGCCCGCGTCCTGGGGCGGCTCCTCGGACGGCGGCGGGGGAGTCTCCGGTACGGCGCTGATCGTCGCGGGCGGGGTGCTGGTGGCGGGCGGCGCGGGGGCGTACACCCTCGTACGCCGCAGCCGTCGCCGCCGCGAGGAGGAACAGCGCGCGGCGCTCGACAAGCTACGGGTGGTCGTGGACGAGGACATCACGGCCTTCGGCGAGGAACTGGACCGCCTCGAATTCCACCCGGCCGAACCAGGCGCCGACGACGCGATGCGCGCCGACTACGAACGCGCCCTCGACGCCTACGAACAGGCGAAGTCGTACATGGCGGCGGCCACGAAACCCGAGGACGTCCGCTCGGCCACCCAGGCACTGGAGGACGGCCGCTTCTCGCTCGCCCAACTCGCCGCCCGCCGCGAGGGCCGCTCGCTCCCCGAGCGCCGCGCCCCCTGCTTCTTCGACCCCCGCCACGGCCCCTCGGTCGCCGACGCCACCTGGACCCCGTCCGGCGGCGCACCCCGCGAGGTCCCGGTCTGCGCGGCCGACCAGGCCCGCCTCGCGGACGGCCGGGACCCGATGATCCGCGAGGTCGACACCGACTACGGCCGCCGCCCGTACTGGGACGCCGGCCCGGCCTACGGCCCCTGGGCAGGCGGCTACTTCGGCGGCGGCCTCCTCCCCGGCCTCCTCGTCGGCACGGTCCTCGGCAGCATGATGTCCACCCCGTCCTACGCCTCCGACTACGGCACGGGCTACGGCGACTTCGGCAGCGGCGGCTACGACGGCGGCGACGTCTCCGGCGCGAACTTCGACTCCGACGACTTCGGCGGCGGCTTCGGAGGGGGCGGGGACTTCGGAGGGGGCGGAGACGGGGGAGGCGGCGGGGACTTCGGCGGCGGTTTCTGAAGGAGCGGGGGGCGAGAAACATGGGCCCGGCGCACATGTGGCGCCGGACCCGCAGAAGAAGGACGTACGTCAGAGCGAAGCCGCCGCCGACGCGATCGCGGAGGCGAACGTGGACACCTCGCTGTACACGCCGGGCGCGTTCGCGCGGGCGCACCCTATGCCCCAGCTGACGATGCCGACCTGGATCCAGGCGTTGGCGCTGTCCCGGCGGAACATCGGACCACCGGAGTCACCCTGACAGGTGTCGACCCCACCGGCCGTGTACCCGGCACAGATCTCGTCACTGGCGACGAGCCCGCTGTACCCGCTGTAGGACCGGCAGGTGGCGTCACTGACGAACGGCACGGTGGCCTTGCGCAGATACCGCTGCTGAGCCCCGCCCTCACTGGCCGAACCCCACCCGGCGATGGTGAAGGTCCCGGTGTTGTACTGCGTGGTCGTGGCGATCTTCAGCGTCGGCACGGTGGTGATGGGCGAGGCGAGCTTGATGAGCGCCCAGTCCTTGCCGTTGCCGTTGTACCCCGGCGCCCGGTACACGTACGTCGACTTGACCTGGACCCGCCCGGTGGTGGACTGCAGGTCCACCACACCCGCGGTGGCGGTGATGCTGGTGTTGGCGCCGGTCCCGCTCACGCAGTGCGCGGCGGTCAGCACGATCTGCGGGGTGTAGAGCGCACCCCCACAGCCCATCGAGAGCCGGACCATGAACGGGAACTCGCCCTGCGTTGCGGTGGTTCCGCCGACGACGGGCGTGGGGGCGGCCTGTGCGGCCGAGACGGGCTGAAGGCTGGCGATCGCGAGAGCGGCGGCGCCGACGGCCGCGCATCTCTTGAGGGCTGTGAGGAGCTTCTTCAACGTGATGCCTTCCGTGGGGGGTGGCAATGACGCGCACATGTCAATCGAGAGCATCAAAGAAATGCTCAATTTCTGACATGGGCTGGTCAAATCTGTTGAAGGATTATGGGAACCCTGTGAACGTCCGCACAAGGGGTGGGTTTCAGCCATCGGCCAGCCGGGGTGAGCTCGGCCTCGGTGCCGCGCGCCCGCCGCCGTCAGCCGGTCCTCGGCACGACGAGTCCCGTCTCGTAGGCCATCACCACGGCCTGCGTACGGTCCCGCAGCCCCAGCTTGGACAGGATGCGGCTGACGTGGGTCTTCACGGTCTCCTCGCCGACGTGCAGGCGGGCGGCCAGCTCGGGGTTGGACAGGCCCTGGGCCAGCAGCCGCAGGACGTCGGTCTCGCGTGGGGTGAGGGCGTCAAGTGCGGTGTGCGCGGGGCCGGTTCGGGGCCGCTGGCGGGCGAACTCGGCGATCAGCCGCCGGGTGATCCCGGGCGCGAGCAACGCCTCACCGGCGGCCACGACCCGCACCGCGTCGAAGAGCCGCTCGGCGGTCACGTCCTTGAGCAGGAACCCGCTCGCCCCCGCGGTCAGCGCGTCGTAGACATGCTCGTCGAGGTCGAAGGTGGTCAGCACCAACACCCTTGGTGTCCCAGGCCCGTTCTGGAGTCGCGCGGTGGCCTCGATGCCGTCCATGACCGGCATCCGTACGTCCATCAGCACCACGTCCGGCGACTCCTCGCGGCAGACGCGTACCGCCTCGGCGCCGTCGCGGGCCGTGCCCACGACCGTGAAGTCGGCCTGGGTGGCGAGGAGTCCGGCGTATCCGAACCGGACGATCTCGTGGTCGTCGGCGACGACGATACGGATGGGCGTGATGCTCATGGTCGCGCCGCCCCCTCCTGCTCCTCCTCCGACTTGACGGGGAGTCGTGCCTCGACGACGAAACCGCCGCCGGGCGCGGGCCCGGTGCGCAACGTCCCGCCGACCGTCGCGGCTCGCTCACGCATACCGAGCAGGCCATGGCCGGAGAGACCGGCGGCGACGGGCCCCGGTCCGTTGTCGCGCACGCGCACCGCCAAGTCCTCGTCCCCGTAACGGAGTTCTACGTCCACCGCGGCGCCCGGCGCGTGGCGTCGGGCGTTGGTGAGGGCCTCCTGGACGATCCGGTACGCGGTGACCTCGATCCCGGGGTCGAGCGTGGCGATGGGCCCGCTGACGATGAGCCGGGTGCGGGAACCGGCCGCGTCGCGCGACTCGTCGACGAGGTCGATGAGTTGGCCGAGCCCGGGCTGGGGGCGGCGTTGGACCCCCGTGTCGGCGTCCTCCCGCAGTACGCCCAACAGCCGCCGCATCTCGGTCAGGGCGGTGCGCGCGGTGTCGCCGATGGCGAGGAGGCGGGTGGCGCCCTCCGCTGGGAGGCCCGGGGTGGTGAGGCGGGCGGTCTCGGCCTGGACGGCGATCATCGAGATGTGGTGCGCGACGACGTCGTGCAACTCCCGTGCGATACGCGCCCGTTCACCCCGGGCGGCGTGTTCGAGGAGGGTGTCCGCGAAGGCCTGTTCGGTCGCGCTGTGGGCCAGGGCCGTGCTGCGTACGTGGTGGGCGATGCCGGTGGCCGCGGCGGCGGAGGCGAGGGTCGCGACGAGGACGGCGACGATCCTGGTCGGTTCCTCGTGGCTGCCGAGGGCGATCACGACGTAGGGCAGGACGAGCAGTCCGCCGAGGCGGGTGGCTCCGGCGCGGCCCAGCACGTACACGCACACCAGTTGGGCCACGACCCCGCCGACGGTGAGGATGCCGAAGGGCACGAGGGACAGTACGCAGGCCGTACTGACGGCGACGGCGGTACCACTGCGCGCGGGGCCGCCGGATCCCAGTACGAGGGCGAGGGGCAGGGTGGAAGCGAGGGTGAGCAGCAGGAGGGCGGCGAACCCAGCGCCCAAGTCGGTGCTGCGCAGCAGCACTTCGGAGACCGCGAGAACACCCAGGACGCCAGAGGCGACGAGATTCCCCGGCCCGCTTCTCTCCACAGCCACCCCCTCATTGTGCCGACCCCCGTCCGGCCCGGCGTCCCCCGTGCGAGGGACCTCCCGGGCGTGACGACGCACCGCACCGGCCGCCCCTAGCCTCCCTCACCATGAGCCATACAACCGGCGCAACCGATGCAGCCGAAGCGACCATCGAAGTCCGCGATCTGCGCAAGCGGTTCGGCCGGACCCTGGCGGTCGACGGACTGTCCTTCACGGTCGAGCCCGGCACGGTGACCGGCTTCGTCGGTCCCAACGGCGCGGGCAAGTCCACCACCATGCGTACCGTTCTGGGGCTGGACGCCCCCGACTCGGGGCAGGCGTTGATCGGCGGCCGTCCCTACCACGCCCTGCGCACCCCGCTGTTGGAGGTCGGCGCGCTCCTGGACGCCGCCGCCCTGCACCCCAGCCGCCGAGGCCGCGACCACCTCCGCTGGCTGGCCCACTCGCACGGCCTGCCGATGCGCCGCGTGGACGAGGTCCTCGAACAGGTCGGCATGGAGCAGGCGTCCCGGAGGCGGGCGGGCGGCTACTCCCTCGGGATGCGCCAACGCCTCGGCATAGCGGCCGCGTTGCTCGGCGACCCTCCGGTGCTGTTGCTCGACGAACCGGTCAACGGCCTGGACCCCGAGGGCATCCAGTGGATCCGCACCCTCCTGCGCCACCTCGCCTCGGAAGGCCGCGCGATCCTCGTCTCCAGCCATCTGATGAGCGAACTCGAAGACACCGCCGACCACTTGGTGGTCATCGGCAGGGGCCGTCTGATCGCCGACACGGCGGTGGCCGACCTCCTCACGGCGGCCTCCGGCGACCGGGTAAGGCTGCGCACGAGCAGTCGTACGGAAGCGATGGAACTGCTGGCGAGGGAGGGCGGCACGGTCGCTGTCATCGACCGGGACACCCTCACGGTCACCGGCCTGCCCGCCGAACGGATCGTGGAGCTGCTCGGCGCGTCCCGGGTCCCATTCGCCGAAGTGGGCGCGCACCGGGCGACGTTGGAGGAGGCGTACATGGAACTCACCCGGGACGCGGTCGAGTTCACGTCCACGCCCGCCTCGGACGCGGACGAGGTGACCCGATGACGACTCCCACGAAGACCGTCCAGCCGTACCGCTCGGCCCTCCACCCCACCCGGGCCGGCTTCGGCCGGCTGCTGCGCGCGGAGTGGACGAAGTTCTGGACGGTGAGGGCCTGGCTACTGGTGCTCGCGGTGGCGGCCGTGGTCACGGTGGTGATCTCCCAGATGGGCGCGAGCGGCTCCACCACCGGCGGTGGCCCTCCGGTCGTCGTCGGTCCGGGCGGCGAGGTGGTCAACGACTCCTTCCGCTTCACCCACCGCACGCTGACCGGCGACGGCACGATCACGGCGCGGGTCACCGGCCTGAAGGACGCCTCCGGCAAGGGACTTGGGCCCTGGACGAAGGCCGGGATCATCGTCAAGTCGAGCCTGAAGCAGGGCTCGCCGTACGTGGCGGTGATGGCGACGCCCGCCCACGGCGTCCGCATGCAGTGGAACTTCACCCACGACACGGCGGGTCCGAGCAGCGACCTGGCGAAGGCGCCGCAGTGGCTCAGGCTGAAAAGGCTGGGGGGAAAACTAACTGGCTATGCGTCGGTAGACGGTGAGAAGTGGACCCAGCTTGGGGAGGTGGGGGTCGGGGGGATGCGAGGGACGGTCCAGGTGGGGCTGTTCCTGGCGGCTCCCGTCCACGAGATCGTCCACCGCTCCTTCGGCGGTACGAGCGAGGTGGCGGGCAGCGGCCAGGCCACCGGCACCTTCGACCGTCTCACCTTCCAGGGCAAGTCGACGGCGGGCGGCTGGACGGACACGGACATCGGCGCCCCGACTGCCGACGGCCCGAACAGTCAACCCGGTACGACGACGGTGTCCCCGACCGGCACCTACACCCTCACCGGCCAGGGAGACATCGCCCCGGACGAGAACAGCCCCGACACGGTCCAGATGAGCTTCCAGGGAGTCTTCATGGGCCTGCTCTTCATGGTCGCCCTGGGCACGCTCTTCGTGACGACCGAATACAAACGGGGCCTGATCCGTACGACGTTCACGGCGACCCCGTCCCGACTGAAGGTACTGGCGGCGAAGACGACGGTGATAGCGGCGATCACCTTCACAACGGGCCTGCTGGCAACGGCAATTGGCTTCACCCTGGCCCAGAAGACACTGCGGTCGAACGGCTTCAAGCCCCCCGAGTTCCCGGACCTCTCCTTGTTGGAGAACCCGGCTCTGAGGGCGGTGGTGGGCAGCGCGGTACTCCTGTCCCTGGTGGCGGTCCTGGCCCTCTCCCTGGGCGTGGTCCTGCGCAACAGCGCCGGCACGATCGCCACGGTGGTCGTCCTGGTGATCCTCCCGCAGATCCTGTCCTTCGCCCTCCCGCTCCCCGTCGCGCAGTGGCTGCTCAGGGTCACACCGGCGGCGGCCTTCGCCGTCCAGCAGGGCGTGACGTACTACCCCCAGGTCCAACACAACTGCCTCCCGGAGAGCGGCTGTTACCCCCTCTCCCCGTACAACGGCCTGGCGGTCCTGGTGGCGTACGCGGCGGCGGCGCTCCTGCTGGCGGCCTGGACGGTAAGGAGGCGGGACGCGTGAGGTGGCGAGGTTCTCTGCACGCTCTCCATGCCGAGTGGACCAAACTCCGTACGCTGCCCAGCACTTGGTGGCTGCTGGCGGCAACGGTCGCCCTGACGGCGGCGATGGGCGCGGCGGCGGCCTCGTCGCTCACGACCCGCGTATGCCCGACACCGACGGCCTGCCACGAGGACACGGTCAAACTGGCCCTCACCGGCGTCCAGTTGAGCCAGGCGGTGTGCCTGGTCCTGGGTGCGCTGTCGATCGGCGCGGAGTACGGCACGGGCACGATCCGCACGACGCTGACGGCGATGCCGGGGAGGTGGCGGGTGCTGGCGTCCAAGGCGGCGGCATTGTCACTGCTGACGTCGGCTGCGGGGGTGCTGGCGGTGCTGTCAGCCCTGGGGCTGGCCCGCCTGATCCTTCCGACCCCGCCGCCGGTGGACGGCGCGATGTTCCGCGCGGCGGGCGGTTCGATCCTGATCCTCGTCCTGGTGACGCTCCTGGGTCTGTCCCTGGCGACCCTGCTCCGCGACACGGGGGGTGCGATCACGCTGGGCCTGGGCGTCCTCTACGTCGTCCCGGTCCTGTCCCACGTCGTCAACTCCCCGACCTGGCAACACCGTCTGCAACGCTGGGCCCCCATGCCGGCGGGCCTGTCCATCCAGGCGACGAAGAACCTGGCGGGGTTGGCGATCGGTCCGTGGGCGGGGCTGGGGGTACTGGCGGCGTATGCGGTGGGGTTGTTGGTGGTTGGGGGAGCGGCGTTCAGAGTGCGGGACGCGTGACCTTGTCGAGGAAGTCGGTCCAAGTGCCGGGTGAGATGGTGAGGATGGGCCCGGTGGGGACTTTGGAGTCACGGACGTGGATGGCGGCGGGGTGGGCGGCGAACTCCAGGCAATCCCCGCCTTGGCTGCCGCTGTGGCTGGACTTGCGCCAGGCGTAAGCGACTTCGAGGCAGTTGCCGCCTTCGTTGCTGCTGTGGCTGGACTTGAACCAGGCGGTGTTCATTACTCTCCTAGCATTCGCTCCAGGAATTCCGTCCAAGTGCCGGGTGAGATGGTGAGGATGCCGCCGGCGGGGACCTTGGAGTCGCGGATGTGTACGGCGGTGGGGTGGGCGGCGACTTCGATGCAGTCGCCGCCTTCGTTGCTGCTGTAGCTGGACTTGAACCACGCCAGATCATCCGAAGGAAGGGGCTGCCGTGCTGCGGTGTTCATTACTCTCCTAGCAGTCTGTCCAGGACGCACGCACTCTCCTCTGGAGAGAGGGCCTGTGACCGCAGCATTCCATACTTCAGTTGATAGACGCTGACCTCGTCCGGATCGTCCACCAGGAAGCTCGCGCGCTGTACCTCTAGGTAGACCACGTGCTCGTGGGCGGGCGTCTCCAAAAGGATCATGGGCCCGGCGAGACCAGCGTGCGGAACCCGACCCATGGGCATGATCTGGATCCCCATGTGGACGAGGTCGCAGGCCTCCCGCAACTTACGGATCTGCGCCCGCATGACGTCCGGCCCACCGAGAGCCGTCCGCAGGATCGACTCCTCCAGGATGAAGTGGCCGAACGGTGGCTGCTTGCGCTGCCAGATGTCTTGCCGCGCCATGCGAGAGGACACCCACTGCTCCGCCGTCTCGTCCTCGAATCGCGGGAAGCGAGTCTCGAAGGATGCGCGGCAGTAGTCCTCGGTTTGAAGCAGACCGGGAATCATCTGCGTCTGGTACGAGAGGATGCTGACAGCCACCTGCTCCAGGTCGACGAGCCCCTGCGCGAACGTCGGCATCCGCTCTCGCATCGGCAACTTCTCCACCAGCGCGAACAACACCCCATCCGTGCCCAGCAGTTCATCGAACTGAATGGCCCGGTCGTCCTGCAGCGCAAGCCGCCCCTGCTCGATGGACCTGAGAGTGTCGATGTGTACCTTCGCGAGTGCCGCGAACTGTTCCTGTGTCAGCCGCGCCTTCTTCCGGAAGTGGGCGACCAGCCCTCCGACCGCCTGCCAAGTACCGACCTTCTTGGGCCTCTTCGCCGATTGCATGCGTGTCCCTTTCCCCCGCGCACACCCGAAGTCGTCGTAGTGAGGTCGTAGAGAAAACCAATACGACCTCACTCACTGCCCCACGATAGTGACGGTTTGTGACAGTGGTCCCATGAACGAACAACTCCACCAAAGCCACACCCGCGAGGCGTTCTACCGACGCGACCGCAGATCAGTAGCCCTGGCCCGCGAGTTCACCCGGAACACCCTCGCGGACTGGGAGATCACCGACCGGGCCGACGAAGTGCTGCTCTGCGTGAGCGAGTTGGCGACGAATGCGATCCTGCACGGCGTACCACCCGGCCGGGGCCTCGCCCTCCGTCTCTGCGTCCACCTCGACGGAATCCTCCGCGTCGAGGTCCACGACAGCGGCACCGGTCAACTCCGTGACGTCAGGACCCGGTATCGGGACCTCCACGCGGAGGATGGCCGGGGCCTGATGCTGGTCTCCATGCTTGCGGACAAGTGGGGGGTGGGGGAGCGGGCGCCGGGGAAGGTGGTGTGGTGCGAGTTCGCGGTGGGTTATGGGTGAGTCTTCAAGATCGCGGCGATGTTGCGCTCGGCCATCGCGATGTCGTGTTCGTCGCCGAACTCCCGGAACAGATCCAGCGCTTGGTGGGTGGCCGACAGAGCTTCCTCGCACCGGCCCACCGCGCGGAGCGTGACGCCTATGTTGGTGCCGGCCAAGGCCTCTCCACGGCGATCGTCGAGGAACGCATACCAATTCCTGGCCCGTGTGTGGGCCGAGAGGGCCTCGTTGAATCGCCCGAGATCTTTCAACGTCAGGCCCAGGTTGTTCCATGACTTGGCCCTGCCGTGCCAGTCGCCGAGTTCGGCGGAGAGCCCCAGGGCGTGGGTGAGGGAAGTGATGGATTCTGCGTGGTGGCCCAGATTGCGAAGAACGATGCCGAGGCTGTTCCTGATCGATGCCTCGACCTCCCTGTCACCCAATTCCGCACATATGGCAAGGGACTCCTCAAGGGCGACGAGCGACTCGTCCAGGCGTCCTAGGTCATCCAGCGCGATGCCGAGATTGCAGCGTGCCTTGGCCGCTTGGTGCCGGTTGCCCAGATCGCCATAAAGCCGCGCACTGTGACCGTAGGCCTCGATCGCCTCGCTGTACCGCCGCATCTCCCGCAGGACGAGTCCGAGGTTGTTCCAGGCCAGGGCCATCCCGTCGCGGTCGCCGAATTCCTCGAAGAGGCCCAGCGCACGGCGATATACATCCACGGCCTCTTCCAATCGCCGTGAAGCGAGCAGAGCAGAACCGAGGGAGCTGTCCGTCATGGCCTGGACCTGGCAGTCACCCACCCGGCGCGAGGCCTCGCAGGCGGTCTCCGCCACGGTGACCCAGTCGTGGAAGTCCCGGCGGCGGTGGAGGTCGATGCCCAAGCAGTGGGACAGGAGCAGAGTGTTCCGGATCTGTTCGTCGTCCTCGGTATCGGTCCACTGGGCGGCCGCCAGCAGTCCCGTGCGCTCGGCATTCAGCCAGTTCAAGGCCTGGGCGCGGTCGGTGAAAGTATCGCCGGGCACGTCATCGGCCTGCGGCCGGACGTGTGCCACTGCCGACAGCGTCCTCTGCGCGTAGTGGCCCACCAGCTGACTCCGGGCCTCGGCCGCCTCGTCGAGGAATTCTGGATCTTCAGCGACGACGGTGTGCGCGTACAGCCGTACCAGGTCGTGTAGTTGCCAGCGTTCGCCGTCCGGGAACACGGTGAGAAGAGAGCAGGCGGTCAGATCGTCAAGGTACGGCTCCAACTGCTCAAGGGGCAGTCCGGTCAGACAGGCCGCCACCTCAACGCCGATGCCGTCCCCCGGCGCTTGCCCCAACAGCCGGAAAGCCTGGGCTAGTTCAGGCTCCAACCGTGCATACATCTCGTCGAGCACGGGCCGCAGGCTCAGCTCCTTTCTGTACTGATCAACCCCCCTGACCTTCAACGTCCGCACCCGATCGCTCGCGACCTTCAGTCTGCTGACCAACGTTGCAACGGGCCGCTGCCGACCTCGTCGTAGCAACGCGGAGACGATCAGTAGAGCAAGCGGCAAGTGCCCGCACAGCTCGGCGAGTTGACGTACGGCCTCCGGCTCCTCCGCAACCCGTTGATCCCCGGGGTCGTACTGCCGCAACGACCGGTCGATCAACTCCCGTGACGCATCAGGCGTAAGCCCGTCAACCCTGAACTGCCGTACCGGAAGCGAGTCCTGGACCTCCCGGGAGGTCACCAGAACCCGATGCCCGCTCCCTTCTCCCGGCAACAGGGGAGAGATCTGTGCCGGGTCGGACGCGTTGTCCAGAACGATCAACACCGGGTCACGGGAACTCAGTTCGGCCCGATAGCGCGCGTACTGCTCATCAGCCGTAGGCGGCAGATCCTCATCCCCGACCCCCAGCGCCCGCAACAACTCCAGCACCGCCTGATCCGCCGTCATCGGAACCTTGTCGTACCCCCGAAGGGTGACGAAGAGCGCACCCCCGGAAAACCATCCGCACTTCCGCGCCGCATGCCCAACACGCAACGCCAGCGCGGTCTTTCCGACGCCGCCCAGCCCGGAGAAGGCGAAGATGACGACGGACTCGGAGCCACCATCGACACCCGGATTGAGGGCGCTCAGCAGCTCGGCCACCTCCTCCTCACGGCCGGTGAAGGCTGCCGGCTCGGCAGGCAGCGTGGACATCGCGGTGGGGGAGGGGGCCGCCCGCGGGGTCTCCGCCTTGCCGGTGACGGGACCGTAGAACGTACTGCCCCGCAAGTCGATGTGATCCCCGTCGCCCACTGGCCCCGCCCACCGCTCGTCCCCACGCAGCACCACCCACTGCTGCACCCATCCATAGTGCCCGCAGAAAGGTCGGAGCCGTCGGCGTTGCAGCCGCCGTGACCGAGATCCCAGTTCCTCGTTAAGGGAAGCGTATTTCCGGGAAACGTACTTCCCTAAGATGCCGCCTGGAGGCGCTCATGCCCGGCCCCTACTCCCGCCCTCTTCTCAACCTCCCCAAACCCCCAGACATGTTCGCCCGAGACTGGGAATGGAGCGAACTCACCGCCTTCGCCGCCGACGAGGGGCCGGAAGCCACCATGGCCGTGGTGTCGGGGCGGCGCCGGCAAGGAAAGTCCTTCCTGCTCGACTCCCTCGCCCGGGCCGCCGGGGGGTTCTACTTCTGTGCGTACGAGGCGACGGAGGCGGAGTCGCTGCGCCGCTTTGGTGAGGAACTCGGCCAGTACACCGGCAGCATCGCCCCGATGCGCTTCGACCGCTGGGAGCAGGCCGTCGACGCACTGCTCGCTCTGGGCAAGGGCAGACCTGTCCCTGTGGTCATCGACGAGTTCCCGTACCTCGCCAGGGCCACGCCCTCCCTTCCCTCCATCGTGCAGGTCGCCTACGGCCCCCGCCGCCCCGAACGGCTGGAGTCCCGCACCCGCCTTCTCCTGTGCGGCAGTTCGCTGTCCTTCATGGGCAAGCTGCTCAGCGGTACGTCGCCCCTGCGGGGCCGCGCCGGTCTCGAACTCGTCGTACAGCCACTGGACTTCCGGCAGGCGGCGGCGTTCTGGGGCATCGAAGAAGACCCCCGGCTCGCACTCCTCGTGCACAGCGTCGTGGGCGGAACTCCCGCCTACCGAAGGGAGTTCGTACGTGACGACGTCCCGGCCGGCCTGGACGACTTCGACGCCTGGGTCTGCCGTACCGCTCTCTCGCCCCGCTCCCCGCTCTACCGCGAGGCCCGCTACCTGCTGGCCGACGAATCCGACCTCCGGGACCGGGCCCTATACCACTCCGTGCTCGCTGCCCTCGCCTCCGGCAACGCCACGGCGGGCCGGATCGCCGGATGCCTGGAGAGGCCGACCAGCGACATCACCCACCCCCTCACGGTCCTTCAGGACTGCGGACTTGTCCGCAAGGAGACGGACGCCTTCCGCCGGAACCGGAGCGTCTATCGCGTCGGCGAACCGCTGATCGCCTTCGACCACGCCATCTCCCGGCCCAAACTCCCCTTGCTGGACAGGGGGTTGGCGGAACAGGTCTGGGCGAGTTCCCGGTCCCGGTTCCTTTCCGGTGTCGTAGGACCGCACTTCGAGCAGCTCTGCCGCGAGTGGGTTGCCCACTTCGCCGCTCCCGAGACCTTCGGCGGCATGCCGATCGACGTCTCGTACGGGACCGTTCCGGACCAGGCGGAGCGCACCGCCCACGAGATCGACGTGGTCGTACGAGGCGCGGTGGGCCAGGACAACGGCGTACTGCTCTCCCTTGGCGAGGCCAAGTGGGATCAGGTCATGGGCGTGGGACACCTGGAGCGGTTGCGTCATGCTGCCGGGTTGCTTGCTGGACGTGGAGTCGACACGTCGGCCGTCCGACCCGCCTGCTACAGCGGGGCCGGATTCACCGACGAACTGCGCGCCGCGGGAGACCGGGGAGAGGTCGTACTGGTGGACCTGGAGCGTCTGTACCGGGGTGACTGAGACGTCGCCCGCCCGGGAGTGATACCAGGACAGGCCGACGGACGACCGAGATGTCAGTGGCGCGTCCTAGGGTCAACAGACACAGGCAGGGCGTCTGTTCGTTGCTGAAAGGGGCGGCACGTGGGGGACGGCATTCAGTGGCTGGTGGGCGCTACGTCGAGCTCCGGGTGGATGCTGGACGTCCACTTCGCCCGAGGGATCGACGTCGACGAACTGGCGCTCCGCCTGGGCGCAACCCTCGGGCCGAGGGCGGAACCGATGACCGACGCCGAGGTGGCTTGTCTCGACATCGACGCCTACCCCGATCGCGGGCCGGGCAGCGCCGTGATCCGCGTCGGCGAGGACACTGGCTGGGCGTTCGCCATCACCTACGGTCCTTACTTCGACCGGCTGGGGAGGTATCGCGGGACGGCGTCGAAGCCGTCCACTACCACTACAACTCGGAGCACCCGCCCACCACCGTCATGTACGCGCGCGACGGCCGCACCGTCTGCGGATTCGGGCTCTGCGAGGAGAGCCACCGCTACGGGCACGAACCCGATCTGCTCCTGCCCGACCTCGTGGCCGCCGGGATCCTGCGCGCTGACAGAGAGACCTACCGCCATCCCGACATCGATGACTACAACGACCGCGAGCGCCTCAGCCTGGCCGTCTTCGAGGAGCGCTTCGGCCTCTCCCTGCCCCGCTCCGCACTCGCCGAAGACGCCCTTCCGGTGTACGCGATCATGGGCTCACCGGCCCCCGACTTCGAGGAGATCTCCGCGTGGGCCGCGGCCAAGGGCAGACCCCTGCCCGACACCCACCTACGCCTGATCCCGGCCTGCCTGCGCAAGGAGTACGAAAGGAGTACGAACGGTGCATGAACTGACCCGCCCCGAAGCCCGCCGCATCGCCGTCCAGGCCCAACTTCTCGACGCCGACCGCCACACCGAACTCCACGCGGTAGTACGCCAGTTGACGCTCCTCCAGATCGACCCCACGGCCGCGATCGCCCCCAACGCCGACCTGGTCGCCTGGAGTCGCCTGGGTTCGTCGTACGCGCGGGAAGACCTCACCGCCGCGCTCGCGAACCGCACCCTCCTCGAACTCCGCGCGATGATCCGCCCGAGCGAGGACCTGGCGCTGTACCGCGCCGACATGGCCGTATGGGAGAAGGAATCGAAGCACTACCGCGAGTGGGTCGCCGCCAACGACGCCTGCCGTCGCGACATCCTCGACCGGCTCGACAGCCAAGGGCCGCTCACCTCAAGGGAGTTGCCCGATACCTGCGCGGTGCCGTGGCAGTCGTCCGGCTGGACGCACAACCGCAACGTCAGTCAGCTCCTGGAGCTGATGGTGTTGCGAGGGGAGGTCGCGATCGCGGGCCGGGCGGGACGGGAGCGGCTGTGGGACCTGGCCGCACGCGTCTACCCGGACGAACCCGCCGTACCACTCGACGACGCGCGCAGACTCCGCGACGAACGGCGACTGCGCGCGCTCGGTATCGCCCGCGCCACCGGCACCGCCCTCCCGGTCGAGCCCGCCGTCGTCGGCGAGGCCGGCGAACCGGCCGTCGTAGAAGGGGTGAAGGGGGAGTGGCGGGTCGATCCGGCGTACCTGGAACGGCCGTTCAGCGGGCGGGCCGCACTGCTGTCGCCCTTCGACCGGCTGATTCACGACCGGAAGCGCACCACCGAACTCTTCGGCTACGACTACCAGTTGGAGATGTACAAACCGGCCGAGAAGCGCCGCTGGGGTTACTTCGCCCTGCCGATCCTCTACGGCGACCAGCTCGTCGGGAAGCTCGACGCGGTCGCCGACCGCAAGGCCGGCGTGCTCCTGGTGAACGCCGTCCATCAGGACGTGGAGTTCAGCAGGAGCATCGCCGATGCCGTGGAGGCCGAGATCGAGGATCTCGCGGTCTGGCTCGGCCTCAGGCGTTCTTGAACCTCGGCCTCAGGCGCTCTTGATCGCCGAGATGTCGAAGTTCAGCTTGATCTTCTCGGAGACGAGGACGCCACCGGTCTCCAGCGCGGCGTTCCAGGTGAGGCCGAAGTCGGAGCGCTGGATCTCGGCCTTGCCCTCGAAGCCGACGCGCTCGTTGCCGAACGGGTCCTTCGCGGCGCCGTTGAACTCCAGGTCGATGGTGATCGGCTTGGTGGTGCCGAGGATCTCCAGGTCACCGGTGATGCGGTAGTCGTCGCCGCCGAGGGCTTCGGCCGAGGTGGAACGGAAGGTCATCGTCGGGAACTCGTCCGTCTTGAAGAAGTCCGAGCTCTTGAGGTGGCCGTCGCGGTCCGGGGAGCCGGTGTCGATGCTGTCCATCTTGACGTCGAGGGACGCGGTGGACTTGGCCGGGTCGCTGCCGTCCAGGTGCAGCGTGCCGGTGAAGTCGAGGAACTTGCCCTTGACGTTGGTGACCATCGCGTGGCGGGCGGTGAAGCCGAGCGTGGTGTGCGACGGGTCGATGGTGTAGTCGCCGGTCAGCGCGGCCAGGTCGGGGTTGACGGCGCCGGGGGTCGAGGTGGCGTCGGTCTCGTCGCTCTTGCGGCCGAAGATGCCCATGATGACGTGCTCCTAAAGGGGACGGGAGTGATGCGGGGGGTTGTGCGGGATGGTGCAAAGCGGTGCAGGGATGAATCTGTTGAACGTTCAACGATGCCAACACGAAGGACCGTAGACCTATTCCATTCAATTTTCAACATCATCCGCAGCGCGTTGCTCCAACTACTACGAGTACGCCCTCCCGGCTGCCCCGGCAACGCGGGGAGCCGGCTCGCGAGCCACTCGGGAATCGCTCGTGAATCACTCCGGGGATGGCATCCGCCGCACATGAATGTGAGGTGGCTCTCAGCTGACGCCTTTGTGTGACTCCTACAACGGGCAAGCCCCTTGAGCAGTCGGAACGGCTGCATGGCGCCGAGGTTCTGTTCAGGGGTACCAGGAAAACGGGCCGGAGACTGTGCAGAGTCAACGGCGCCCTTTCCTTGGTGTCCTTCGTAGGGTCAGTACATGACCGTTTTGGATGAGGCGCCGGGTGAGCCGACGGACGCGCGCGGGCGAGTGGCCGAGCTGCACGAGATCCGTGCGCGGGCACTGGCCGGCCCGAGCGAGAAGGCGACCGAGGCGCAGCACGCCAAGGGGAAGCTGACCGGCCGGGAGCGCATCGACCTGCTCCTTGACCCCGGGTCCTTCCGCGAGGTCGAGCAGCTGCGCCGGCACCGCGCCGTGGGCTTCGGCCTGGAGGCGAAGAAGCCGTACACGGACGGTGTCATCACCGGCTGGGGCACGGTCGAGGGCCGCACGGTCTTCGTCTACGCGCACGACTTCCGCATCTTCGGCGG